>CERL01092558.1_pt1 | contig 124732 bp, 119 predicted proteins | sample 530811 | NCBI WGS metagenome assembly CERL01 (sample SAMEA2620995, study PRJEB7988) | marine metagenome | isolation source: saline water (ENVO:00002010), including
CCCACGTTTACGTGGGGTTTGGAACGTTCAAACGTTTCCTTAGCCATAACCTTGTCTCTCTCGTTTCTGTGGGTACAGGTTTTTTTCGTCGTATACACAAAAAGGCAGACCTAGGGTCTACCTTTTTGATTATGGTGCTGATAGGCAGATTCGAACTGCCGACCTCATCCTTACCAAGGATGCGCTCTACCGACTGAGCTATATCAGCGAATTATTGGAGCGGGTAGCGGGAATCGAACCCGCATCATCAGCTTGGAAGGCTGAGGTTCTACCATTGAACTATACCCGCGTCGCAATCAGCCCAGGCAGTTCAGCGTTCCAGGCTGTTTCGACAGTGATTCACTGTCTGAAAATGGTGGTGGGGGCTGGATTCGAACCAGCGAAGCTTTCGCGTCAGATTTACAGTCTGATCCCTTTGGCCGCTCGGGAACCCCACCAAAGTGGCGCGTATTATCAGTACGTGGCCGGGGTCTGTCAACAACTTTTTTGCTTATTTATTATTAACTTATGGATTATCCGTCAGCGGGCTGATGACGACAGCTCACCATTTGCCATTGAACATCTTGGTCTTCCGCTTTAACACGACGGCGCATCGTTTCATCCAGTTTAGAAATTTCCCGGATCTCAACCCAGAACTCTGTCGTGGTACTTCCGACTTCTCTGATCGCGACGTCCTCAAAACCCAAGCCTGTCACTTTCTTTTGCAGAGCATCGGCCGAGCTTTTCTGCCGGAACAACCCGAGCGAGATCCCGTCAGCCAGGTCTCCCTGGGTAATGATGTAGCTATCGACCGACCGCGCCTGAAGCTTACGCAGTAGCGTCATGGCCTCACCGCGACTCGGCAGCGGCCGAACATGCACCCAGAACTCGGCGTCTTTGAGGTTCGGCACTTTATGCTGACTGATTAAGCCTGTAAGACCCAGCTCAAGTGAGCGTGCCTGAGCAACACGAGCACTGAGATCATCAAGATAGGGGCCGAGTGCATAGCACAGCTTTTTGCCGGGGTCCGGGCGGACAGGTTGCTGACTCACTGGCAGATTGCCGGATTGTTTTTCAGACAGTAAGACGAGCGTTTTGCCTTGTCCGAGGTTACCGTCCTGAGTGCGGGCAATGCTGTCTTCTGTAGGGCGCGTAATAAAATACCCGGCGATTCCCAGATTAATTACGATCAGGCTGTAAACTATCCAGCGCATAACAATTCCATGCCATCAAATATAAGGTTTGGATAATATCCACTATCCAGCCAATCAGCCAGCTGAGCGCCATCTCCCCCCGTAACCACCAGCCTGAAGTCTTTATGATTCTCAGCGACTGACTTCACCAGAGCAGCCTGCTGATGCAGGACACCAGCTTTAACGCAGGCAACTGTACTTTTACCAGGGGCCAGATTCGTATCGTGCTGTTCGTCACTGAATGGCCGGACCCGATCAGTACCGCCAAATAAAGCACGCTGAGCCATCTGGATTCCGGGCACTATATAGCCGCCCAGATGCTGATTATTTTCGTCGAGTAAGTCGAGCGTAAGTGCTGTCCCTGCATCGACCACCAGCAGATCATCATTGAATATGGCTCTGGCTCCCAGCATCGCCAGCCAGCGGTCAACACCGAGACGCTTTGGATCAGCATAGCAATGATGAAATCCGGTATGCCCTTCTACCGGATGTGCAATCCAGCGCAAACGGTTGCCATAGCGCGCACTGAAGAGTTCGCGCAGTTCTTCATTGGTGCTAACACTGGACACCGCGACTTCGTCGATGCTGTCTGGCCAGGCGTAGTGTGGCGCCTTGTTTTTATCGACATGCCCTTCCGCGAGGATCTCCCCCCGCTGACGGGTTTGCCACTTTATCCGGGTATTCCCGATATCAATCAGCAGGACGGACACTGAGTTCTCCTGCGCTGATAATTTCCATACCCCGTTCAGTTCTCAGCATCAATTCGCCTTTGCGGTTTACGCCTTTTACGGTGCCACTGATCTGCTGTGTTGGTGAACTGATAACAACGTCTTTATCATGGTAAATGTCTTTCTGGGACCAGTATTCCTGCAAGGGAGCAAATCCTTCTCGTTGAAACGTATCAATACTGGACAGCAATTCGTCCAGTAATACTCCCGCGACCTGATTTCTCGACAAGTCGGGTTTCAGGCTTTTCAGATCGACCCAGGGCTGGTCTATGTCCCGTGCTTCGGCTTCCGACATCGATAAGTTAAGGCCAATACCAATTACCACCTGACAGTGACTGTTGTACTCGCCTGTGACCTCCAGAAGTATCCCGGCAAGCTTGCGACCGTCGGCATACACATCGTTGGGCCATTTGAGACCTACACCATCAATCCCCAGCCGCGAGAGCGCCTTTTCTACGGCCACTCCAACCGTCAGACTCAAACCTTCCAGCGCCGACATTCCTCCGGAAAACGACACCAGCAACGACAAATATATATTGCGACCAAACGGGCTGATCCATTGCCTTCCACGGCGACCACGGCCATTACTCTGCTTTTCAGCGAGAACTGCGTATCGCTTACCCATATGATCCGATGCGCGCTCAAACAGGTAGGTATTAGTGGAGTTCACCTCGAGCAGCAACTCCAGGCAATCCAATCGCTGGCTAACTACGCTGCGTATCGCGTCTTCATCCAGCAGCTCTATCGGATCGTGCAAACGATACCCCTTACCCTTAACAGATGAGAAAGGCACCTCCAGCTCTTCTAGCTTTTTCAGCTGCTTCCAGACGGCCGCCCTGCTGACGCCCATAGCCTCACCGAGGGCCTCGCCTGAATGGAAGTGTCCATCAGAGAGATGGCGAAGTAATTTCTTGAGCATAGAGGAGTACCTTTGTTAACCGCATCACTATATCAGAGGGCTATTCGCTGTCAGAGTGTAAATCCAGATGACATCCCACCCGTCACTAAGTGATATTTATCCAACTGGGCTAAACTATAAGAGAGCACAACCGAGGTTCCCATGGCCGGCTGGCACCGTATTTCATCACTGCTCATCGTTATTTACGCAAGCATCCAATCGTATTGGTCCTATGCAGAGACCCTCTATATTCAGCCACCTCGAGCCCTGGAGGATGCTTCTCATAGTTATTACCGTGACTTATTAAGCGCCCAGCTCACCTCCAGCGATCAGCTTTCGACTATTGAACGCCCGGTCACGCAGGAACGCAGTATGCTATTACTGAACAGCGGGGATCTCACAGTGACCTGGAGCGGCACCAGTTATCGACGGGAAAACCTATATCGACCAGTAAGGGTTCCTCTGTTTCTCGGACTGCTTGGAGTAAGAGTGCCTGTAATCCGCCGGTCTGACATCGATCTCTTTGATAAGATCACCGAAGAAAAACAATTGCAGAAACTGGTGGCGTGTCAGGGAGATCAATGGCCGGATTCGGACATCCTTGAGCGCAATCATTACACCGTCGAGCGTGTTGCTAAATTTGAAAGCATGTATCGCATGCTCAAAGGGGGGCGCTGTCATTATTTTCCAAGGTCAATCATTGAAGTATACGGCGAACTTGAGGCTCCCGACCGCACTGACCTTATCGTTTACGAGCGCCTGCTGCTTTCGTATACATTCCCGATGTATTACTTCATGTCGTACGAGAGAGAAGCGCTGGCGAAGTCACTGGAATCAAGTCTTTATAATTTCGCAACTTCCGGACAATTACTTGAGTTTATGAAAACACACCCGGCAACCCGCCACGCATTTCCTTTATCACGGTTCCGCGAGTCGACGATTTTCTATCTGCATAACCCCGATCTGCCAACAGAAACTCCCCTTAGTGATACCGCACTCTGGCTGATGCCTGGACAAAATTCTGATGCAGACTTACAAGCCATCCACTTGTTCGAATAAAGGTCAGCGCTCGATATCTTTCAGTCGAAAGTTAAAGTGATTTTCAATGGCCCGATGAACTTCCTTGATTTCAGGCACGTGTTCCGTATGAACCAGAATCAACAATGATTGCGCATGCACATGATGGTCACCATCGGGGTGTGTGATAACTTCGCCATCACGCGTAATGTACGCCAGTGGCGTACCGACATTCGCCTGCACAATCGAATTAACCAAATCCGCCCAACGCTCACCCTCCAGCCATACCGGGTAACGCACCGTATGATCATTTGCGTGTGTGAACATATCTTCGATCACGACTTCGGAGCCTGGCGCCGTCATCGAGCGTACCACCAGCTCTGGGTACGAGCGAATTGGTCGTAAAAGCGAACGGATATCTAAGTCGTGGATACGTGCGCGGTTGTTATCGTCCACCACCTCAACAATCGCTTTACTGGCCAGTGACATTTCCCACAACCGATGGGCAACATCAAAGGTGTAACTGTCACTGTCCGAAGAGTACTCATCCCGGGCCAGCACCACGATATGCCTGGCGCGCTCTGCATTTGCCCGCTGCAGATCTTCCGGACGACTCGCAAGGCCCGTGACATGCACCACACCAAGCTCACGAAGACTGTCAGGTAAACCGTCACGAAAGTCTTCGCTCAGCAACATAATTGGCGTTTCTGCATAGTCGCGACTTTCGCGGACCTGAGTGACGAGTCGAACGAAATATTCCTCACGGTTATATTTCGGCGTATTAATAATGAGAATGTGCTCAGCCATATTCCAGTTCCAATGTCCGCTTCTGATGCGCTCACGGCGCGCGATTCGATAGTCCACGTAATCACTGACAAGCAACGTCATCAGCCTAATACCGACACCAAATATAAGTAATATGGTCGAGAACTGGCCAGGCACCGTCTGTGCCGAAAGGTCGCCATATCCCACGGTGGTCAGCGTCGTCAACGTTAACCAGAACGCCTGCCACGCAGACAGTCCTTCAAACACCACCATGGCGAGCATGTGCAGTGCGATAAAACTGAGAAGAATCAGAGCGATTTTCCGCACACCACGCATGATATGCCGATCAGTCATGTAAATAGCATGACGAACCCGATTCTGGTGCCGGACGAAGCGAGTGAGTTTATTCATCGTTGCATCATAGCCCGTCCGCCCCTTCTCTGCGATCCCTCACCTGATACCAGGCCCGCTTTCGGTTACACTCACCGCAAATATACGAACAATGGAACCGCTATGAGCTACCACATTTACGGCATCGGCAACGCCCTGGTTGATAAAGAATTCGAAGTTGATGACGCCTTCTTTAAAGATGCAGGTATAGAAAAAGGCATGATGACCCTGATCGAAGCCGATCAACTGGCGTCCATGCTGGACACTCTGACCTCCCGCTATGGGCTTAAAAAGCGTGCCTGTGGTGGCAGCGCAGCCAACACCATTATTGGCGCGAGCTACTTCGGTGCGAAAACCTTCTACACCTGCAACGTCGCCAACGACGAAGCCGGCGACTTTTACATTGCCGATATGAAAGCAGCCGGAGTCGATACCAACCTCGGCGACGACCGTGACGAAGGCGTCACTGGCAAATGCCTGGTGATGGTAACGCCTGATGCAGAGCGCACCATGAATACTTATCTGGGTATTACCAGTGAACTACATTCAGACCATATCGATGAAGGGGCCCTGGCCAAGTCTGAATACGCCTACATTGAAGGTTACCTGGTGACCTCCGAACCAAGTCGGGCCGCAGCTATTCAGGTGCGCGAGTTAGCCCGTAAGCACGGCGTGAAAGTCGCCATGACCTTCTCTGACCCTGCGATGGTTCAGTTCTTCAAAGAGGGGGTTCAGGAAATGGTCGGCGACGGTGTCGATCTGCTGTTCTGTAATGAGCAGGAAGCAAAGCTGTTCGCAGACACCGACGATCTGGAAACAGCGATCGAAGCCATTAAAAAAGTAGCCAATACGTTCGCTATCACACTGGGGCCGAAAGGCGCACTGGCATGGGATGGCAACACTCTGCACGAGATTGCGCCCAACTCAGTGAGTGCGGTCGACAGCAACGGGGCCGGTGACATGTTCGCAGGTGCCTTCCTGTACGCCATCACCCATGGTCACGATTTCGCAGCTGCTGGCCGACTCGCCAGCGCGGCCTCGGCGCAGGTTGTCAGTCAATTTGGGCCACGCCTGGAAGCTGAGCAGCATGCCCCTTTGAAAGACGTTTTATAACCCGCCAAAGGGTAAACCTGTGCTCGCGCCCAGGATCATTTATGGGCGAGGCGTGATTGCTCGAAGAAAATTGCGATCATCAAGTTCTTACCCACCGGCCAGTCCATGTATCCGGGCGTCGCCTCGAAAACATGGGGGCCTTCAGCAGCAGCACTAGGGTATCAGGGCCCGTCAGTCATGCTGAACAGTTCCGAATCGACGGCCACACAATACCGCTGGTTAACAGAGCAGCAGCCGGACTACCTCCTGACCTACCCTAGCGCATTACTTGAGCTCGCCCAGATTCAACGGCGAGAAAAGAAGATCAATCGCCTCAAGAGTATCTCTACTCTTGGCGAAAACCTGTCAGATGAAACCCGGAAAATCGTAGAAAAAGCGTTCGGTTGCCGCATTCATGATATGTACAGCTCTCAAGAGATCGGTTACATCGCGCTTCAGTGCCCAAAGCACGATCACTATCACATCCAACAAGAGAGCTGCATGGTCGAGATTCTGGATGAGAATAACCAGCCATGCCCACCCGGTGTAATGGGGCGCGTGGTCGTGACCAGCCTACAAAACTACATCATGCCGCTTATCCGCTATGAAATCGGTGACTACGCCGTTCCGGGGGAGGGCTGCGACTGCGGTATTACTTTGCCTGTTATTAAGCATATCGCTGGTCGAACCCGAAATCTGCTGACCTATCCTGACGGCCGCAAAACCTGGCCTTCGTACAACCCGATGGCATTGATGGAAATTTTTCCATTAGCGCGATTTCAGCTCGAACAAACTGCGGTCAATGACATTACTTTCCGGGTGATGACTGAAACGGAAATTTCGCCAGAAAATAAGCAGCAAGCTATCAAAATTATTCAGGATGCTATGCAGCACCCATTTAATATCACGGTTGAAAAAGTAGACGACCTCCCGCGCTCAGCCGGTGGTAAATACGAAGAGTTCAAATCGGTACTGTAGTTATGTTTTCACCGGAAGATTACGCCTCCATTTTTAATGCTCGTGCTGACGCGTATCACGAGGCTATGAGGCGCTGGCCTGACGCGAGAGATGCTGAGTTCACCACCTTGTTTAAAGGTATGTCTCTGAAAGCGGGCATGCACATCATTGATGTACCCTCCGGAGGCGGATATCTCGCTCGATACCTGCCCGACGACGTCAGCCTCCACCACCTCGAGACCAGCGAGCTATTTGCTCGTCTGTTTGAAGAAGAAGCGCATTCCGGGAGCAAGCACCCACTTACCCTTTGTGAGCTTGAAAACCTGCCCGAGCAGGATAACTCTACCGACCTCGCCTGCAGCCTCGCAGGATTGCATCACATAGAAGATAAAACCCCGCTGTTCAGAGAGCTATTCAGGGTACTGAAACCCGGAGGCTGGGCCAGAATTGCGGATGCGCACTCAGAGTCTGCCACCGCGAAGTTCCTGGACGGCTGGATGGGGAATCACAACAGCATGGGGCATCATGGCTGGTACCTGAACGAGGGCACGCTGAGCACCCTGCAGGAGATAGGTTTCACCGACGTCACCGCCATCAATGAAGAGTACCACTGGGTATTTAGCTCAGAACACGAGGCCGCTACCTACTGCAAACGCTTGTTCGGCATTGACCTGGCGAACGTCAATGAAGTGAGAGAAGGCATACGCGAGCACCTTGGTTTTGAAACGAACGCAAATGGCGCAATTGGCTTGCGCTGGTCTCTGTTCTACATCTCCGCCAGAAAGCCCTGATCGAAGCACTGAGTCGACACTGCTCATAATCCAGCCAGATTGAAAGCGCCCCTGTGACCATGCGGGTCAGAGCACCTTTCCCGCAAACTTCCCACAAAGTTATCCACAGATACTGTGGAATACCCACAGGCCAAAAGAGATCAATTCTTAAACAGATTTTTACGAAAAACCTATATATTTCATAATCTTATCTCCGTTTTCGGAGAGAACGACAGAATTACAACACGTCAACACAAAATATTCTGAAATCTTGGGCTTGACTTATCCACATCGTGCAAAGAATCACCAGAAGTGAGTTCCTGCTCACGCGCTAGCAAGCGTTCCTTCAGTTCTGTTCCCCAGCGATACCCCCCTAGAGAACCGTCTGAGCGAACGACCCGATGGCACGGAATCAATATTCCCAGCTTGTTGGTGCCACAGGCGTTCGCCACAGCCCGAACCGCACCCGGCTGACCGATACCCTCAGCCACCTCGGCATATGTCCGGGTCTCGCCGACAGGAATCGTTTGCAGATATCGCCACACCCGACACTGAAATTCCGTTCCCAGCATATGCAGTGGTGTTTTCAGAGTTCTGCGTGGAGACTCCACCGACTGAAGTACATCACTGAGTACATGCGCGGCGCGTTTTTCAGATGTCAGAGTTATATTGGGAAACAGATGCAGCAGCTCATCCAGGAGTTCGGTACGACACTCTCCGGGAAGCACAGCGAAGAGCTCTCCATCACACACGGCCGCAGCAATAACGCCGTACGAGGAAAGCCCAAAGGCAACATCTAATGAAGGAATATATTTACCGGGCATAAATCATTTTACGTTAACGTTTCTTTAACCTTATCAGGTGCTGAAGAAGCTGTACTGAGAAACGCACGAAAGCACAGGAATGTCCGGTTTGAAGGCGCCTCAGAGCACGCCTTCAGGTCAGAAAGTTAGCCAGCAAGTAGCAAAACCGGACATGTGTTCACAATGCGGAATTACCAAGCCAAGGACTCAGCCATTACCGGGCTTTGCTTCAGTCTGACTTCAGCCCTTCCCCTTAATGGTATAGCGAATGACTTCCACCACCTGCTCAGGCGTCGTGGCCCAGCCCATCGCTGAACCATCGACTTCTTTCAGGGGGTGAATAATGTCTTCACTGTGGAGCGTCACATAGGGCTTACCCAGTGCCGCGCAGAAGCCAGCGTCAAACGCAGCATTCCACTGTTTGTACTTATCACCGAAACGGATGACCGCCATATCGCAGTTTTCGATCAAGGTCTTAATGCGAATAGCGTTAATCTTTGCTGATTTATGATCTCGCCAGAAGCCTTCGCACTGAGGGCCGAGTACATCACCGGCAGCATCGCTGGAATCGTGATCCGTATTGGCCGACGAAAAGCTCACAGGCAGTTCCAGAGCCTCACAGCCCTTGATGATCTGCTCGCGCCAATCAGTATGAATCTCGCCGGACAGGTAAATATTCCAGTGCATAATCTCTCTCGCTATCGGTTATAAAACGGGCTGTAACATTGGATACAGAAGCCGCTATTATGCCTGACTGACTCTATGATTCGAGGCCTGGCTTCTGTGATCCGCTTTGCACTGACGTTTCTTTGCCTGCTCCTGCCTGTTCTGGGCCATGCAGACTCCTTGCGTATCGCCGTGGCATCGAACTTCGCGTACACCTTACAAACACTGCTTCCTGCGTTTGAAAAAGCAACTGGACACAGCGTTGAAGTCAGCAGCGCCTCTTCCGGCAAGCTGTACGCTCAGATACTCCATGGTGCTCCATTTGATGTCTTTCTTTCGGCCGATACCGATAAGCCGCAGCGACTCGCACAGAAGCTCTCAAAGCAGCTTTCAAAGCAACTACCAGAGACTGAACCTGCGCTGTTTACCTACGCTATTGGCAGGCTCGTTTTCTGGTGCCCTGTAAAATGTGAGTACCCACTCTCCGGGATAACAGCGAATAACCAGACCATAGCCATCGCTAACCCACGGCTTGCGCCTTACGGTCTCGCGGCGCAACAGACGATGGATGCCTTCGGGTTTACCGCCGCAAAAGTCGTCACAGGCGAGAACATAGGCCAGGCCTATCGCTTTATCGAAAGTGGCAACGCAGCAGCGGGCTTTGTCGCGCAGTCACAGGTCATAACAGCAAAGACATCCTCGGATCAGTACTGGCTTATCCCGGATGAGCATCACCAGCCTCTGGAACAAGCAGGCATACTCACGGCTCAAGGACTAAACAAACCGGCAGCACAGGCATTCGTAACCTACCTTCTCAGTACCGCGGTGCAGGCACGGATAGCCGAACACGGGTATGATCCCCTGTATGACTGATTCCTTACTGGCACCGGCTGATATAGAAGCACTCTGGCTTACCTTAAAACTAGCCAGCGTGGTCACCGTTCTGCTCCTGATCATCAGCACGCCTCTGGCACTTTGGTTGAGCGACGACGACACATCGCAGACCAGAAACCGCTCAAAGGTTAAAGGCATCGTTCAGGCTGTTATTGCACTCCCATTAGTACTGCCGCCGACTGTGCTGGGCTTCTATCTCTTGATCGCTTTCAGCCCAAACTCCCTGCTTGGACAATTCAGTCACGCCATCGGGCTCGGATCTCTCGCATTCAGTTTCAGCGGGCTGGTGATCGCCTCCATGATTTACTCCCTGCCTTTTGTTGTTCAACCACTCGTTAATGCGTTCAATGCCATCGGGCCACGTCATGCGGAAGCCGCAGCAACGCTCGGCGCCGGGCGCTGGGATACCTTCCGCTATATCACCCTGCCACTGGCACGACCCGGCTTTATAACTGCTGGCGTGCTCGGCTTTGCCCATACGGTTGGCGAGTTCGGAGTGGTACTCATGATCGGGGGCAATATCGCTGGCGAAACCCGCGTTGCCTCGGTACAGATATACGACCATGTGGAAGCGCTCGCTTACCCTCAAGCGCATACGCTGTCTGCGATTCTGCTGTTGTTCTCGTTCGCAGTATTGCTCTGGGTCTATGCGCGGCAGCCTGGTAATAAAGAGGCCAAAGCATGGCTGTAAGCGGACTCACCACGCGCCTGCGGGTGCGCCTTGAACCATTTGAGCTGAGTACAGACATCACACTGCCTGCCAAAGGTGTGAGCGTGATATTCGGGCCATCGGGCTCCGGCAAAACCACCCTATTGAGAGCCATCGCAGGGCTTCAGCCCTGCGACGGTGACATCTGGTTTAACGGTGATTACTGGCAGGGTAACGGGCGTTACCGGAAAACAGCAGAACGCCCGCTTGCTTATGTTTTTCAGGAAGCCAGCCTGTTCCCGCATATGACAGTATCTGAAAACCTCGACTTTGCTGAACGCTATACCTTACGCCCGGGTAATGCCTCAAAGCGCGATGATCTGATTGAACTGTTTGATATTGCCGACCTGATGTCCCGCAGGCCCGATCGCTTATCGGGTGGCGAACGCCAGCGTGCCGCCATCGCCCGAGCGCTTCTACGCCAGCCCGACATACTTCTGATGGATGAACCTCTGGCATCACTCGATGACGCTCGCAAGCACGAGATTCTTCCTTATTTAGAGCGCCTGAAAAACGAATTCGAGCTGCCCATCATCTATGTAACCCACTCCGCCTACGAAGCCGCACGCCTGGGCGATTACATAGTTGCACTTGATAAAGGCGAGGTCGTCAGCCAGGGGGAACTGTACGATGTCATCAGCGACCCAAAATTTCCGGGGGATATCAGCCGCGAAGCCGGTACCGTCGTCACAGGAACCGTCCACTGCATCGACGCGAAATGGCACCTCGCTCAGATCAGAACCGGCAGCTCGGCGCTTATCACCGTTCCTGCAAACAACCTGAACCCCGGTGATGCCGTGCGCCTGTGGATACGCGCCAGTGACATCAGCCTCAGCCATGAGCCGTTAAAAGAAAACAGCATCAGCAACAGCCTGCCCTGCCAGATTGAAGACATCCGCCATGACCCAAACCCGGCATTGATGATCATCAGGCTTCGTACAGAAAGAATAGAACTCATCACCCGGATAACGCGTCAGTCTGCCAGTCAGCTAGGGCTTGAGCCCCAGATGCAGATGTACGCACACATCAAAACGGCGGCTCTGATCTGAGTAGCATCCTCTCTCCTTTGCAGGGAGTAGAGGCTCAGAAGAAAACCATATACAATGCAGCCACTTACGGCGAGAAGCTCACCGTAAACCGCCCGTAGCTCAGCTGGATAGAGCGCTGCCCTCCGGAGGCAGAGGTCAGAGGTTCGAATCCTCTCGGGCGGGCCATTAAATAAAAAAGGCTCCTGAATTCGCATGCAACGCGTGCTGATTCAGGAGCCTTTTTTATTTAACCGCAAGTCTGAGAAGGACGAGAACCTCTGATAGGTTCGACTCGGAAGGAGCTTGCGACTGGAGAGAACGGAGGAGCCTGCGACGACGGTCATCCTCCGGGCCATTATTCCCTTTTGTTCGAAGCGACGCACTTCAACTTCACCACACCGTATTCATAGACGCCGATGCCCGAGTCGGACGAGACAAATCTGTATGGAACAGATTTGCGCGTAGCCTGCAGGGTGAGTATCAGGACGATACGAACAACCTCTGATAGGTTCGACTCGGAAGGAGCTGCGACTGGAGAGAACCCTCTTTTCAAAACCAGGAGCCTGCGACGACGGTCATCCTCCGGGCCATTACCCCCCTCTGCCCGAAGCGACCTATTTCAATTTTCCGCTAGCGTAATCGAAGACACCGATGCCCGAGTCGGACGAGACAAATCTGTATGGAACAGATTTGCGCGTAGCCCGCAGGGTGAGTATCAGGACGATACGAACAACCTCTGATAGGTTCGACAAATTGCCAGGAGCAATTTGGTCCGCGGCTGCGCCCGAAGGGGCGAGGGCAGGACGCCCGAGAGACAATCGCAGTGAGCCTGCGAACGGAAAGAACCCTCTTTTCAAAACCAGGAGCCTGCGACGACTGTCATCCTCCGGGCCATTGCTCCCCACTGACTGAACCAACCTATTTCAATTTCTCAACGCGAAACTAAATAACCCTGCTGTTCTGAAAGTCGAATACTTACGTGGGTTCCTGCATTAAAGTCTATGGCATCTGACACTATGCCATCGGAAAACACCACCCCACCCTCCGGGACGTATGAAGACAGCACGAGCTTTTTACCCGGCTGAATACGCCCATATACGATGTCTGTTGATGTTGTGTTCGACCGGAAAGGCTCTCGTACACCAAACATCAGATCCTGTGCAGCCCAATCACCAGCAAAAGGAGCAATCTCTTTGCCACTGATACCTTCAGCGCCAGCGATCAGGCTCGACATCCAACCGGTTGCTCCCAGACCTGTCGATACAATCACTCCTGATGATGACTGGTTTTCTTTCTGGCCGTCCAGTTCAATACAATAACGCACCGATACTGGCAGTTTAGGGCCAATATAAAAGTCGTTAACCGCCAACATCGACTGGCCGTCGTTAAAGTCTGCACGGGCCAGGCTGACGCTTTTAATCGTCATTTCATCAGAAGCAATCAGGCTTCGTACTACAGCACTGACGTCGCTGGGTGAGAACGGCAGAAGTATTCCATCAAACACTTCTGGCAATGGATTTACAGCAACTAATGGCTGCCCCTGAAGATATTTCAGTACATTCGCCACCAGCCCGTCCTGACCAACAACCAAAGGAATATCATCTGGGCCGAAAAGAAAATTCGGTAAGAAGCTACGCTCTAACGGCTGAACCCGCCCAAGCGAGGCAAGCTCTCTGGATATATCCCGTATTACCGATTTCATTTCGCGATCTTCTTCGTCGTAGTCAGCAAATGATTGACTACGACTTTCGAGATAAAAGCGCACCTGTTCCCGCGTGTTATAACGTCTGATCAACTCATCTAATCGCGTATCGCGATAGATAAGAATGATCTTACGCTCACTGATACGGTTCATGGCTTCCTCCTTTACCAGCGGTCAATGGCCGGCCTTACGACCGGCTCCGTTGCATCAGACCTTCCAGTAAATCTGGCGTGATATTCAGCTGACCAATTTTGCTGGCGTTACCCGCGAGTCCTTTGAATGCCTGAGCGATAATACGGTCTGGCTCCATGCCGGAATTCGAGATCGCTTCAACAAGCGCAGGGTCGAGCTTCGACAATGCCAGCATCATCTGCTCGATACCGTAGGCTTTAGCCTCTCCCTGTTTCTTCTCGTTTTCAGTCGCCATATCGACCAGTTCTTTTCGTTTCACTTCAAGGGCCACATCCGCATTCATCTGTTCTTGCTGAATCTGGCGTCTTTTTTCCTGCAATGCGCGCTCTGCTTCAATCTTACTTTCACTGATCTCGCGACGCTTTTCTTCCACCGCTAACTCGGTACGTAACTCGCTTTCTTTGATCGTCCGTTCCTGCTCGATTGCGGATTTGCGTCGCGCATAGATCGCTTCATCCGCTTCTCGCAGCAGCTCTTCCCTCGCCGCAGTTTCCAGAGCTCTGGCCGTCTCTGGCGCTGGGCGAATCGCCTGAATCGACAAGTCCACCAGCTCAATACCGAGTGTTTCAAGGGTATTGGAGGCTGCCATCTCGGTACGAATCAGATCAACCAACTGGCGTGAGGCCCCAAGTGCATCCTGCAATTTCAGAGTCTGTATTTCAGACCGTGCAATAACCTGAGCAATATTCAGCACACGATTACTGAGTTTCTCCGGGTCTTCGCTGACATAGCCATTCGCGCTTTTATTCAACGAATAGTTCATCATCCCAGATATCTTTTCCGGATCACTGATACGGAAAACCAATTGCCCCTGTACCGAAACTTCCTGATAGTCTGCGGTGGTTTCTTTCATAATGAACGGGGTTTCCTGCGTTGCCATTGGTACGGCAACCAGTGTTGTACCGGGTTCAAAATATACGAAGGATAACCCCCGACCTTCTTGTTTTATTGCGCCTTTTCGATAGCGAAAAACATACGTCGTTGGTTCTGCTTTGTAATATCGGATATTCAACATAGTCAGTACTCCTTTACTGTTTATTGTTGCGCTGCACGCGCACGGATTTCATCAAACGTGATCTGATTGAGCATGTCGCCATTGCGATACACTGTGATCAATTCGTTCTGTCGATTGCCAAGTTCAGATTCACGAACCGTTTGATAACCTTCATCGTCACGAACCAATGCAAGGCGACCACGTTTCGAGCGCTTGCCCGGATCAGTAATCGGATCTTTATATACATCTCGCCATTGACCATTGATACTGATCGCTGATGCCTTCATGGCAAACTTCTGGGTGTCACGATTTACTTTCTGAAGCAACTCGCCTCCCATACCAAAAGCGATGTTTTCGGCGCTGATTTTCCGTACTTTGAGCGCATCGAGAATCGCCGCGATAGATGCTGCATTAACACCATCGCCCTGAATCAAGCGAACGCAGTCTGGCAATACCCGATAACCCATTGCATTTACGCGATAGCCGAACTTCGCCATTAAACGCTCAATGGCTTCAGGAACGATCTCCACCGGCTCGCCAGAGTCAGGGCGTACTACCAGGGTACCGCCCATGGTTTCAACCTGTTCTTTCAACTCGCCGCCCCAGATATTGTCGATGGCATTCCAGATATCATAGGAATCACTAACGACGGCAACTAAGCGCCCTTCGCCGCCGAACTGCGCGATCATGTTGGCGTAAGCGTCGGATTCGCCGTCTTTGCCCCAGCTCGTGATAGTGCTGTGTTCCGCCGCTGGTATCGAAAAACCCGCCATGTCCACTCCGTACGCACGACGTGCTGCGATAATGCCGGAAAGTGTATCGGTACCCGAAAAGTTAACTAAGTGTGCAGCGCCACCCAAAGCGGCTGTCTCTTCAGAACTCGCACCGCGGGCGCCAAAGTCGTGCAGTTTGAATTCAATACCGTCAGTGCTGCCGGCAGTGTCTTCCATGTAACGGGCAATAATGTTTCGGCATTCTTTCGATACCGTAGCAACCGTTGTTGGGTACCAGACAGCGCGGAGCAGTGCAGTTTCAATGTAGCTGGTCAACCAGGCACATTTAGGGTCGGTGTTAATGACCTGAACCATGACGTTACCGGTCGGCAACATAGTGCCTTCTTTCACCGCCTGAATTTCGAGCGGTAAGTAACCGTTATAAGTCTCGAGAATGTATTCCCAACCAGCGCGGTTAAACGGAACACCGTGTGCGGTGAAAACTGCATCAGCTTCATCAATATCAGCCGCGGTTATTGGCGTGGTCAGATATTCTTTAATAAACGCCTGCAGGCCGAAGAAGAGAGTCTCGCTGTATACGCCACCACGGGACTCGATGTAGCTGGATACAAACTCGGCACCCTGTGGGTACTGAGCAAAGTGAGAGGCTTTGTAAGAATCGGTATTCAGAATCAGGTTTTTCATGACGGAGCTCCTCCAGTCGTTTTATGAAACAACGCCGGTCTATCCAGTGTTGTTGTTCGTTGTCAGGTAGCGGTTCCCGCTGCCGATGAACACATAGTGGCGTACAGCCACTATATTGTCAACAAAAAAATCCGGAGAAGCTTCCGGATCTTTTCACAACCCCGCTCTGGCAGTGCCGAAGCAGTGCTCAGCCGGTACCCAGCATGTCCTGAATCACAAAATAGTGATCTTCGAACATATCCTGAGGTTTCAGGTCTCCCAGCGGCACCCAGCACGCCTGGCGAGCATCATCACTGCCCTTCACTTTCGGTAGCGATGCATTGGGTTCCAACTCAATATAGAAAGCGTGAGTGATAGTACGCCCACGGGCAGAACGATAAGGATCATCAAACACCGCCTGCTTACGGATAGAGCCTTTTAACACTGGCGCAGGGACTTTAAGGCGCGTCTCTTCACGTAACTCCCGCAGGCAGGCATCCAACAAACGCTCATGCGGATCAACAAACCCGCCTGGCAGAGCCCACAAACCTTTGCCCGGATTCGCGCGCCGCTCAACCAGAAGAATATGCCCAGACTGCACCAATACTGCGTCCACGGTTACAAAGGTCGGAGCATAAGGAGCTGCCTCCCAGGCCGTTTTATACTTGTGAACGAAGGCGATTTCCTCACAGATCTGTGCGTAGCCTGGGGAGGACCGGCTGAACTCATCCAGCCAGCTAACCACAGGGGCTGGCAGCAGTCCGTCATTGATCATTGCGCCCAACTCCTGCTCTTTCCCCTGAGAGAAGAATGCTTCACGGATAGGCGTTGCGCTGATGCTTCGATAGTTATCCACACCAATGCTCTGCCACTGCGGAAATAAACTGAGATAAAAGCCCGTCTGATCTTTCTTATGGCCGATCAGCGCGATCTTTGCAGGTTTATGAGGCGTCGAATAGTGAGCGGTTACCAACCCTGAAACTGTGGTCTGCACGTTACGCACCCAGACTTCATCGTTGTACGGCACATCCATCAAGGGAACGCAGATCAGACGCTGGTTTTCATCTTCTGACAAGCAGGTACGAATCATATGTTCACGCTCACTGTGCAACCAGGGGTTACGCGGATTCCGAGCCTGCCAGGACGAACCAATCAGCACGATCAGTTTGTCAGCCTGCTTTAATCCGGACTGGATGACCTGTAAATGCCCCTGATGAAAGGGCTGAAAACGGCCAATAAAGACCGCAAAATCGAATTTCTTGTCTATCGGCATACAGCAAGCTCCTTGCCGTTAATAATCTTACTGCCGGTCTATCCGGCATGTGAGTCCACCATCTAAATTGATCTTATCGTGGATAGCGCTGTATTATTGGCTAATCGCCACTATTGTCAAGTAACTCTCATGCCCGAATCACCTGAGCAGTCGTCCCTCGATAGCTATAACCCGAAAGAGTTCGATACCCCAATTTACTCAGTAGATATAGCTATTTTCACCCTCCATGAGGGCCAACTAAAAGTGCTTATGGTGGAGCGCAACGAATACCCTTATAAAGACTACTGGGCACTGCCGGGTGGTTTCGTTGACTTGAAGAAAGATAGCAACATTAACGCAACAGCCCGCCGGAAGCTGGTATCCAAAACCGGCGTCGATGCCCCATTACTGGAACAGGTGTCGACGATCGGCAATGCCCACCGCGATCCCAGACACTGGAGTATTACCACACTCTACATGGCGTTAATCCCATACGCACCGACCGCTGAGTTTATTGAGGCAGTGAATGAAGCGCGCTGGTTTCCAATAGAAGAAATCGAACAGTTACAACTCGCCTTCGATCACTCTGAACTACTTCAACTCGCTAGGGAGCGCCTGAAAAATAAGACGGCTTACACCGTATTACCGATACACGTTCTGAAACGCCCGTTCTCATTGTCGCAGTTACAGAAAGCGTTCGAGCTACTTATGGATACGGAATTAGAAAAGAAATCGTTCCGGCGAAGACTGTTGAACGCCGACGTATTAAAAGAAGTCGGAGAAGGTATACCAGACGGGGGCAAAGGTCGCCCCGCTGCACTTTACGAACCCGCAGATGGCTCAGAGAACCATCTGTTTGTTCGTGTATTTGGAGACTGAAGACAATCAGCCCGCCATTTTCTCCGCATGACTCTTCAGCATTCCTTCACGGGTGATAAAGCTGATGATGTCGTTCAGGCCTTCGATGTCTGTGCGCAGATTCGAGAACACATAAGGCTTCTCGCCACGCATACGCTTGGTATCGGAGTCCATAATGCTCAGGTTCGCACCCACCAGCTCAGCCAGGTCGATTTTATTAATCACCAGCAGGTCTGACTTGGTAATACCCGGGCCGCCCTTGCGTGGAATCTTCTCGCCCGAAGCTACGTCGATCACGTAGATAGTGAGATCCGCCAGTTCAGGGCTGAAGGTTGCCGAAAGGTTGTCACCGCCACTTTCAACGAACACCACATCCAGATTACCGAATTTCTTTGCCAGCGTTTCTACCGCCGCAAGGTTCATCGATGCGTCTTCACGAATCGCCGTATGCGGGCAGCCACCTGTTTCAACCCCCACGATACGCTCTGGCTCCAAAGCTTCCGCCTGAGTCAGGATACGCTGGTCTTCTTTGGTGTAAATATCGTTGGTTACCACAGCAATATGATAGTCGTCGCGCATGGCTTTACACAGCTGCTCTAACAGTGCAGTTTTTCCTGAGCCCACCGGGCCGCCAATACCAACACGGAGTGGAGATTTGTAATCAGCCATTTTTATTTCCTGTTTTATCAATTCTTTAATTCTGGTTTTTCCCGCTATTTTTATGAGCGGAACAAACGACAATATTGTGTTTCATGCAGACTGCTGGCAATCGCTTGCGCTGGTGAAGAAGCCCCGATGTCATCATCTTCAACATCGAACGCCTCCTCACAGGCCGTACTCAGATAATCCGTAAAGCGGAACAGTACCCGCTGCCCATCACTCTGCCCTAGGGGAATAAGCTTAACGGCACCAATAACCATATTCTCAAGCCAACTCCATAGGTACCCTCTCAGCATATCTTCGCGGGATATATTCCACTTGTAGCAAGCGAGTGCGAAGCCTGTGAGCTGGCTGATATCCATAGCACCGCGCCAGACCGGGTCACTTAACTCTGGCCAGGCAGCGGCTTCAGGCAGCTTATCCAGCAGAGCAGAAAACGCCTGACCCCGCTGCTGTTCTTCTGCGCGCAATTCACTGGTTTCCCGGCAGGAAAGAAGATAGGCCGACCAGTCATGGCAACCCTGCGCATCTTTATTTTCAATGCAGTCTGCGATACGTAGAAGCAGGGGTAGCTCCATCGTCACCATGGTGCCGCTGAGTACAGAATCCAGCCATGCATACAGGCTTTCTGCATCTTTAATCCAGCCACTTTCTACGGCCCATTCCATCCCCTGTGAATAAGTGAATGCGCCAATAGGCAATGACGGGCTGATCAGTTGCTGCAAGCGAAAGTAGGCTGCGGACATAGCGTATTACTTGTCTGCGTTCTCAGAATTCGCACGCGCTTTCTGGCTACGCACAAACATCGCCACACCACTACCGATGACCAGTACAGCGCCAAGCAACATCAACAAGTGGTCGGCATCAAATAGAGAGTGATGCACCAGACCACCCAAAGATTCGCCGGAGTGATCACCTTCGTGCGCGAATGCAACAGTAGACATTGCAGAAGCCGCGAGGCCAGCCAGTAATTTTTTCATTTCAAATCTCCAATCGATATTTCAACCACTCGCATTCAGTGCGAGTGGCTATGTGTATGTGAATGGTCATCATGGTCGTGCCCATGGTGGTGATGCCCACCGCCCTGCTGATAGGCGCCCGACTCAGGCTCAAAAGGAGCCTGCTCACAGATCACCTCTGCAGCTTCGGAGGCACCCGGCAGCTGACGCACCATATCTTCAAGGACATGATCATGCTGGAAGCGCAACCAGCCAGACTCGATCTGCAACGGAACGTGACGATTACCCAGGTGATAGGCGATTTTTGCCAGTAACAGAGGATCTGCACAGCGAACAGTAGATACCGTTTCATCAGCAGCCACTACTCGTACCAATATTCCCTGCCCATCAGTAATGATGTCACCACCACGCAGCAGAGTACCGCGTTCTAAAAATAAGCCGGCTTCAGCGCCGTCTTCCAGCGTTACTCGCTGACGACTCTTAATGCGCAGATCAATCGGGAGGCTCAGTGTTTTCGCTGCAGATAAATCTGCGTGCGACACTTCGTGAGCGGTTAATTTTTTAATCAGTTCAATCATGTTTTTCTTCAATTTAAAAAAGCGGCTTTGCCTTTAATTAGAATAAAAAGTATCTCTGCGCCATAGGCAATACTTCCGCAGGTTCACAGGTCAGCAACTCACCGTTCGCACGCACTTCGTACGTCTGAGGGTCGACCGAAATATCCGGCTGCCAATCGTTAAGCACCATGCTCGCTTTGGTTGCAGTACGGCAGCCTTTCACCACACCAATCAGGTTTTTAAGGCCTAATTTCTCTGGCACACCGGCATCCAGCGCCGCCTGAGAAATAAAGGTCATGCTGGTTGCGTTACGGGTTTTACCATAACTACCAAACATCGGACGGTAGTGGACAGGCTGTGGCGTCGGAATAGACGCATTCGGGTCACCCATTTTGGCCATCGCAATAAAGCCGCCTTTCAGAATCAGGTCGGGTTTAACACCAAAGAATGCCGGGCTCCAGACCACCAGGTCAGCAAGTTTTCCGACTTCGACGGAACCGATTTCGTGCGACATACCGTGGGCAATGGCAGGGTTAATGGTGTATTTCGCGATATAACGTTTTACCCGGAAGTTATCATGAGTTTCCGGGTCTTCAGGGAGATTGCCACGCTGTACTTTCATTTTGTGCGCAGTCTGCCAGGTACGGGTCACCACTTCGCCAACACGCCCCATCGCCTGAGAGTCTGACGAAATCATCGAGAATGCGCCCAGGTCGTGAAGAATATCTTCCGCAGCAATGGTTTCAACACGAATACGTGACTCAGCAAAGGCAACGTCTTCTGGAATGCTTGGATCAAGGTGGTGACACACCATCAGCATATCGAGGTGTTCGTCTGCTGTATTTACAGTATACGGGCGCGTTGGGTTGGTTGACGACGGCAACACATTAGACAGCCCGGCGGCTTTAATAATGTCCGGCGCGTGACCACCACCCGCACCCTCAGTGTGGTACGTGTGAATGGTACGACCTTTAAATGCAGCAATGGTGTCTTCAACAAAACCCGACTCGTTCAGAGTATCGGTGTGAATCGCGATCTGGGTGTCGGTTTCTTCTGCCACCGTGAGTGCGCAGTCAATCGACGCTGGCGTTGTTCCCCAATCTTCGTGCAATTTAAGACCAATCGCTCCCGCTGCAATCTGCTCACGCAGACCTTCAGGTTGACTGGCATTGCCCTTACCCAGAAAACCAAGGTTCATCGGAAATTCGTCAGCAGCTTCAAGCATGCGCGCCATATTCCAGGGGCCCGGCGTTACCGTTGTTGCGTTGGTGCCTGTTGTCGGGCCTGTGCCACCTCCCAGCATGGTCGTGACACCGGATGCCAGTGCTTCTTCGATCTGCTGTGGGCAAATAAAGTGAATATGAGAGTCGATACCACCCGCCGTGACGATCTTACCTTCTGCGGCAATCACGTCGGTACCCGGACCAACTTCAATGGTGACGTCCGGCTGAACATCTGGATTACCGGCTTTACCAATGGCGGCAATACGCCCACCTTTAATACCGATGTCTGCCTTATAAATTCCGGTGTAATCGATGACCAGAGCATTCGTCATGACACAATCCATGACTTTTTCTGAGGTGCTTTGTGATTGCCCCATGCCGTCACGAATTACTTTACCACCGCCGAATTTTACTTCATCGCCGTACGTCGTATAGTCGTTCTCAACTTCAATCCAGAGTTCAGTATCCGCAAGGCGCACTTTATCGCCCTTTGTGGGCCCGAACATATCGGCATAGGCCTGACGCGAAATCGTTTTATTGCTGTCCGTCATTACAGGTCTCCCATCACTTTGCCCTGGAATCCATACACTTTCCGTGCACCGGTATACTCAACTAATTCCACCGTTCGCGTTTGCCCCGGTTCAATGCGGACTGCGGTTCCCGCAGGAATATTGAGTCGGTAGCCGCGGGTCTTTTCACGATCAAATGTCAGTGAATTATTCACTTCGTAAAAGTGATAGTGAGATCCAACCTGAATAGGACGATCGCCCGTATTCGCCACTTCTATTTCTAACGTCTGACGACCTTCATTGAGTGTGATACTGCCTTCCGCAGCCTTAACTTCACCAGGTATCATTGCGTGCTCCTCAATCCGTTAAACTGCCGTGATCAGACAATAGGGTTATGAACAGTGACTAACTTAGTACCATCGGGGAAAGTCGCTTCGACCTGCACTTCGTGAATCATTTCGGGTACACCTTCCATCACGTCATCGCGGGTAAGGAGAGTCCGGCCATGCCCCATTAATTCAGAGACAGTCCGACCATCACGAGCGCCTTCCATAATCGCCGCGGTAATAAAGGCGACGGCTTCCGGATAATTCAGTTTTACTCCCCGAGCCATACGACGCTCGGCTAACAGAGCAGCGGTAAAAATAAGTAACTTGTCTTTCTCTCTTGGTGTCAGTTCCATAAGTCTGCCTGTCAGGTATTCCAGATTCGCGGAATTTCCGCCCCTTTATTTAATACTTTCTGGCGCAGCAGTTGCCACACCGGAATCATTAACGACTGCATTTTTTCAGTGCTGATGCCCAGCACTCTCAGAACAATCAGATCATCCAGCAGGGTCAGCCCAGCAGGAAGTGGGCTTTCCAGCTTCGTCTGCGCCTCAGCGAGAACATCGCGGCAGGCCTCCAGTAGTGCTTCAGTACCGCCAGTCGCCACAAACAGCCCCTGCATCGGATAGTCCCGCAATCCTGCAGCCGCACTGAGATGCTTAGGATCAGAGACCAACAGGTGATCGCTCAACAAGGGCCGTCCGTTGCGTCGGACAAAAAACTTCGAGTGCACCTTGCCATGCAGAAAGCGTTCTTCATTAACCGGCCGCCCGAAGCAGCTGATTTCCCAGCCCATGAAATGAGCATCATCCTCAAGATCGATCTGAGTTTTTGCTTTCACTTTGGCGCCGGTAAAGAAAATGCTCTCCTGAGGGAACCATTCCAGTGCACAGCCTGCACCAATATGAAGCACCTGTGTTACATCCGCGGTCGCGCCTGCACTCAGATAGAACTTGGTAGCTCCCGGCGTAGTAAACAAACCATGAGCGTTCTGACAGCATTCAATATCAATCGATAAGCCATCTCCGCCCACAACGCCGCCCGGTGGATGCAGAAGATAAATGTGACTGGTTTCGCCCTCAGGGTAGAAGGGGCGCTGCACGCGGAGGGGGCCATGGTGCGTCAGACCAGCCATCACGGTTCGCTCGCCTCGCTTTTCAAGGCGCATATTCATCTTGGCTTGCCAGCCGGGTCGAACGTTTTTTACAGCCTGCAACATGGTCTGAATCAGGTATCCACGATTGTATTCACTTTATTGTGCACTAACAGAGCAAAATGCAGGCCAGATGCACCAAAAAGAGAAGCCTTTGAGTACCAGGGCTTAATAACTCGGCAAGAAGTCAGAAATGGGTGGGAAGTGAAAGGCCAGAACCCTGGGTAAGGAGCTGTTCAAGAGTAGCAGCCGACATCGCTCCCATACGGCCATTCAGCAGCTTACCCTCCTTGTTAAATACGAGAGTCACAGGCAAAGCGCTCTGGCCAAACCAGTGCCCCATACGTCCTTCCATATCGAGCCATAGGTTATCAAACTGATACCCCTCCGCTTCGATAAAGGCTGCGACCTCAGCCTTGCTCTCCCCCTGGTTGAGCATAACAAAACGTACATGTGGGTAGGCTTGCTGGGCTTGTTCAAACACTTCCATTTCAGCCCTGCACGTCGGACACCAGGTCGCCCACAGATTCACAACCGTGACATTCGCAACATCAGACCTGAGCGGAAAAGACTTACCCGTCAGGTCGTTAAAGCTGTATTCCGGCCACAGATCTGGCGTGCTATGAGTGAATTTAAACAAGCTGAATCCTGCGCCAATCCATAGCAGAGCAATCGTTACCATGACGATTAGTGGCCTACGCCATGCTACTTCCCTTAGCAGCATGTGCCCGATACCCAGTGCGATAACCACCAGGAATGCGATGGGCTCGAATCCTCGGTCACGGATATCTACAATAGCGAATGCGGGTGTTTCCGCGGCAAAGTACTGATCGCGGTATTGGACGACGAATACCATGCGCGAGATCACCAATGCGACAAACACTCTCGAGATAATGCGATCAACCAGGCCGGGGATTCCGTCGGGTAAAACACGATTCGCAACGGCCATCAGCAATAGCGCGCTGAGGCCTAGAAAAGGAACCAGAGGGAAACTGACACCAAAGATCGAAAGACTGTTCAAAGTGCTACTCTGCGGCGCTTGTATAGATCAGCGATGCTTGTATTGAGTCGGGCAGTAGGCACGGTCGATACCTGCAGGCCGCAAAGCAAGATGCTTAGTGGCCCGGCCACTGACTCGTTTGCGCCACATGCGGAAAGATGAAGGCTTCATCTCTCTGCGCATAAGAACGATGACCTCTTTTTCTGGCAGCCCGAAAAGAGTTTCGATCGCCTCAAAGGGCGTTCGGTCCTCCCAGGCCATCTCAATGATTCGTGATATATCTTCTGCGGAAAAATGGCGATCGGAGCCTGTCACACTTGTTACCTCTCAACCTGCGTCCGCTGATCCATCACCCAATATCCGACGCAGAATCCTATTCACATCCGCACTCTGAAACGTCTTGCGGATATACCCTGCTACATCATACTCATCGGCGCGTTCCAGATCGCGATCAGCCTCAGATGTCGTCATAACCCAGACGGGGAGGTCGCGATAGGCTTGCAGCTCAACATTACAACGAAGCTTCTTCAAAAGCTCAAAACCGGATATGCGTGGCATATTTATGTCCAGCACAATGACAGATGACTTACTCAACCGGCCTTCGATAAGAAGGTTGAGTGCTTCTTCACCATCGTTCGCAACGATGAGCTTCGGCGGATTACTGACGCGTTGCAGCGCACGGCGTATCGCCATCACATCAACGTCGTCATCATCGACCAGAAATATTTCATCTATCTCAGACATCCGGTTGTCACCTTCAAAGTACTGCACCACAATAGCTTACCACTGCGTAAAACTACAAGAAGTCAGTGTTCGACTCACATGAGATAAGAGTCACCTGATAAAAGAGTTCACCGGAAGAAGTCACAGGGAGTCATCATGTCAAAGGAAACTCATTACCTCTACACTGAGCTCTCCAATAAACTGAGAGAAGATGCCGATCTGTTCGACTGGTTCGAGCTGGGCGCCACGGACGGTCTCTGGTATTGGGACCTCACAGACCCCGAGCAAGAGTGGCTGAGCCCCCAGTTCAAAAGAGTCTTCGGTTATAAAAACGACGAAATTCCACATACCTCAGCCTGGTGGCAGGAAAATATCTTCCCCGAAGATCTACCCGGCGTACTGGACAATTTTGAAAAGCATAAAGCTGACCCAAACCACCCCTACGACCAGGTCGTCAGATACCGGCACAAGGATGGCCACACTGTCTGGATACGCTGTCGCGGGCTGATCATCCGGGATGAGAATAACCAACCAACGCGCATGCTTGGCGCCCACACAGATCTGACTGAGCTGATGCGTGCCCGGGAGCAACTGGTTGCTATCGGTAAAGAACTCGAGGCCAGCCTTGAAGACGTCAGCGAAACCAACAAGGTTGTACTGGAAACTGCCGGCATCGGTATCTGGCTCTGGGATCTGACAACCGATCAGATTATCTGGGACGATACCATGCTTGAGCTCTATCAGCTCGATACTGACGGACAGGCCTTGCAGTACGAACATTGGCGCGGCGCGGTTCACCCCGATGATATCGAAGACATCGAACAGCGTATGCAAGCCGCGATCAAGGGTGAGCGCTTCTTCAGAACAGAAATTCGTGTGCCACTCCGTGATGGCAGCATTCGCTACATCAAGTCTGCTGCTGAGATTTTTTATAACGAAGCTGGCGAGCCACTACGAATGCGAGGTGCAAACTGGGACATCACAGAAGAAAAACTGAGGGAACAGGAGCTTGAGCGTTCCAATCGTGATCTCGAACGATTCGCTTATGTCGCTTCTCACGACCTTAAAGCACCTCTGCGTGGCATTCGCCAGCTAGCGTCCTGGATAGAGGAAGACCTTCCGGATCCACCTGAATCCGTCAAAAGTCATATAAGCATGATGAATAAACGGGTCGCCCGCCTTGAGCACCTACTCGAAGATATACTCACCTACTCCAGGTCTGGATCTGAGACTAACAACCCAACTGAAGAAGTGAATTTTGATTCACTCATTCGCGAAATATTCGAATCTCTTTGCCCTGATCGTACTCTTACACTGAACATAACAAGCATCCCCCCTCAAAGGGTACCGTCGCCCACCAAGCTGTCTCAGGTGCTACAGAACCTGCTGAGTAACGCAATAAAGCATAAAGGCGACAGCTCAGAACATCTGCTTGTCACGACAGCCGTAGATAAAGGTCGTGTCGTTATTGAGGTAATGGATCAGAACCCGCAGATACCCGAGGAGTATCGCCAGCGCATTTTTGAGATGTTTCAAACCTTACGCCCCCGGGATCAGGTCGAGGGCAGCGGCATGGGACTGGCCATAGCCGAGAGGCTCGTCAATAGCATGGGTGGCTCGCTGTCATACTACCCCGCCCCTGTAGATCAAGAAATTACGAATGTAAGATACAGCAATGTATTTTCGTTTACCTGGCCTCTGGAAAATACCTGAGCATAAAATCAGGTATCACTGGAAACGCTTAACTCTTCAATCGAAGCCTGAACTCTTCTGCGCTCGATAGCGTAGTCTATGCTTCTCACAATCAGCTGCGTAGTCAATTCGTCCTTATTAAGAAAATCGAATACTCCAGATTCCACGAAAGATGGATCAACATCGTCTTCAGAATAACCCGACATCAATACACACGGTGTGTTCAGCACATATTCACTGGCCTGATCAAGGAAGTCCTTCGCTGTCCCTCCAGGTAATCGATAATCCAGCAGGCAAACATCGAACTCTGAACTGCTCGCAGCTTTTACGGCCTCATCTATCTGACCAAACGTCTGAATGTTATAGGTACGATCACCTATATCGGTGAGCATCCGCTGAATACGCAACTGATCGACTTCGTCGTCTTCCAGCAATAGTACTGACAGCTCTGATCGGTCATGATCAATCAGTAACTGTGCACTGCCTTCCAGCACCACATCACGAAGCTGGCTCTGGGCTCGCTCGAGTGCAGCCTCAACAAAACGCTGACGCGATATATTCGTCAATGTAATAACAATACCGCGACTGATGCGGCCACCCGAATTGCGATAAGGAAGAATACGAACGAGAACAGCACTCTCAGTACGGGTATAAACCGCCCGTTCGATAGTTTCACCGTTAGTACTTACAGAGACAACATCGCTTATCAAGTCATGATACTTCAAATCATGCGAAATATGGTGAAAAGGACGACCGACATCATTCTCCATCAGGTGGATATACTGTTTCGCAACCGATGTAAACTTACGGATAGATAATGACTCATCAAGGAAAACAATACCGATATTCGTCGCATTGATGACACTATCAAGATCATCATTCAACTCGGTAAGCTGAGTGATTTTCTCCTGATATTCACTGTTAACGGTATACAATTCTTCATTGACTGACTGCAGTTCCTCATTAGTGCTCTGCAGCTCTTCATTAGCGGACATCAATTCTTCGTTCGCAGACTGCAGCTCCTCATTCGTGGTTTCCAGCTCTTCGATGGTCACCTGCAGGTGCTCCTGCTTTTTCACCAGTTCAGCCTCAAGATCCATGATGCGATGACGCGAACTTTCCTGTGCATCGAAAGAAACACCTGGCTTAGCAATGACCCGTTCTGCATTTTCATTAATCTGAAACTGAATCACATAGTTTGTTGAAGTCATGGGTGATTCACGGTCACCCGAACGTACAATCAACACAGACAGATTAAGATTAAGATCCTCGCCATCGTCGTCATGCAAAATAACGTCAGTGTAAAAGATGTCTTCCCGGCACTTTTCACAGCGATACAGAGCAGTCGAAACCGCGACAGATAAGTCCTCGTGAATAATATCGTTGATATTATTACTGACTTTTCCTGCTCCCATAGGGCGCACAAAGCGGCTGACATCACCATAGACATGAACAGCTTCAAAGGTATCGTTTAATACAATACATGCAGGCACAAACTCTTTTAACAGGCGGTCCTGCACCAGCGAGAGCGGGCCAGAAACAGCTTTAGATGCGCGAGTAACACTATTGAAAGGTTGCATTGATACCGGACTGGCCAACTTTCCGGTGAACGTAATACCTGGCGGTGTGCTACCAACAGGTACACGCTGATTCGATATCTTCTGGAATAGCTTATTACGGTCACTAACCTGATCGAAGTGCGACTTCAGGTCCCCCATACTTTCAGAGGGGCCAAGCCATAGATAACCCTTGTACCGAAGTGCAAAGAACAGCGACGACAGCACGCGCTTCTGAGCACCTTGCTGGAAATAGATCAATACATTCCGGCAAGTCACTAAATCAATATTAGAGAACGGAGGATCTTCAAGCATGTTATGCGTTGCGAAGATTACCGACTCCCTGATGCTACGGACAATCTGAAAGCCGCCGGGACGACCTTCAAAATATTTTTCGAGGCGCTCTTCAGAGACATCAAACTGAATGTCCTCGGAGTACAACCCCGTACTCGCTTCTGCAATGGCGTTTGAATCTACATCTGTTGCGAAAATACTGACTTTGCAATCAAGCTCTTCTTTTTCAATATATTCTCTGAACAGGATTGCCAGACTGTAAGCTTCTTCACCGGTAGAGCAACCCGCAACCCAGATACGTAGAGATTTGTCGCGCTCCATAACACTGGCGACCAAATCAGGGATCACCCGCCCATAGATGTAATCAAACACCTCTTCATCACGGAAAAATCGGGTGACACCAATCAGCAGTTCTTTACTGAGAATCTGCAGTTCTTTGGGTGACTCGAGCAATAGACGATGATAAGAATTCAGGCCATTAAGCTGATTAATCCCAAGGCGGCGCTCAATACGCCTGGCAACAGTAGAAGCTTTATACTGAGAGAAGTTAATTGATGACTGTCGCTTCAGAAGTTTGAAAATATCATCGTAAGCCTGATTATCTTCCTCATTTTCACTTCGTACAGGCTGTGCACCTGAGATATAGGGGTGTTGGAAGAAGCGAACTAAATTTTCGCCTATGTCAGTAGCCGGTAAGATCAGATCAGCCAGCCCTGTATTCAATGCACTGCGCGGCATGCCATCGAATTTAGCAGAATCTGGCTCCTGAACAATAACCAGTCCGCCCTCCTCTTTCAGCGACTTAATACCACGCGTGCCATCGCTTCCCGTACCAGACAAAACGATACCGACCGCTCGATGGCCATAATTCTGAGCGAGTGATTTAAAAAAGAAATTAATGGGCATTTGAGGTGGTGATTCTGGCATCGCATCCGTCAACAGAAGCTTGCCATCGGCGATCATCATGTTTTTTCGCGGAGGCATCAGATAGATGTGATCGGGGTATATCTCGGTAGAATCAGATATCTGCTGAATCGGCATATCGGAGTAGCGACTCAGTAATTCCGGGACCATGCTCTTGTAGTCAGGCGACAGATGTTGCACAACAATAAAGGCCACCCCTGTGTCTGAGGGTGTATTGGCAAACAAATCCTGAAGTGCCTCAAGCCCCCCAGCCGATGCGCCGATGCCAATGTAGTGAGTAGGGGATACAGCGTCGGGGGCATTGCTCATCTGGGTCCATCCGGGAGGTTCAGTTATCAGGGTTATTTCACTGGCAGCTCATCTAGAATACCTGAGATTTCGACTGGCTCAACAGGTGGTGAGAACAAAAAGCCCTGCTGTAGTACACAGCCTTGATCCAGCAACCAGTCACTGGTGTCTTTATCTTCAACACCTTCAGCAATAATCCCAAGTTCAAGCGACTCTGCCAGACTCAGGACAGCGCGCATAATTCGTTGCTTACTTTCGAGAGACATCAGGTCAGCGACGCACGACTGATCAATTTTGATACAACATATCGGCATCTTCTGCAGGTGCATCAGTGCCGAATACCCTGTACCAAAGTCGTCAAGATGAATACTGAAGCCCTGACGAGCCAGGCTATCTAATGCGACAGCTGCTTTGTCAGGATCAGCCAATAGGGCTTTCTCTTTCACTTCAAGGACAAACCAGGAGGCATTCAGATTGTATTTACGTACGAGGCGTATGATTTCATCGGTCAATTCATCATTCAGGAACTGTCTTTCTGACAGGTTTATTGATACTTTCAGGCCGTTCTCAAGCTGCTCTCGCCACTGTTGACTCTGCCTGAACACTTCGCCAAACAGCCAACGTGAAAAATCAATAATCAAACCGGATTCTTCAATCTGTTTGATAAATACCGAAGGGCTGACGTTATTACCGGCATCAGTATTCCAGCGGGTCAAAGCTTCAATGCCAATTATCGTACCGCTACGGGCGCTGAACCAGGGCTGAAAAACGATATTAAAGTCTTCTTCGACACTCGCCTTAACACTTTGCCTTAAACTCATCATCATATGAGCATCGCGATTAAGTTCTGACGTATAGAAGCGATACTGATTGCGACCCGACTCTTTGGCCTTGTACAACGCGATGTCGGCCTGTTTCAGAAATTGCTTCCGGTCAGTCATTTCCTCAACAACCGCAATGCCAATACTGCAGGTCACGTATACATTTTTCTCACCCAGACTAAAGGGCTCAGCCAAGGCTTTAAGCAATTTCTCTGCGACCATTTTTACCGCAGCCTGATTACTCAGGTGAGTAAGAATCACAGTAAATTCGTCGCCACCCACACGTGAAATGGAGTCCACTTTACGAATTTGATCCCGCAGGCGCTGGGCAACCTGTATAAGAAGGTCATCACCCGCATCATGCCCAAGGGTGTCATTGATATGCTTAAAATTGTCGAGGTCGATAAACATCAGGGCGACAGGGCCATAGCGCTCCGACTCTTTAAGCGCCGAAGTCAGGCGAGCGTGAAAACTGGTGCGGTTTGTAAGACCCGTTAACTGATCATGCTCTGCAATTTCGCGCAGTCGCTGCTCTTTTCTCAGGTAGTCGGTAATATCACTCTGCGTCATCAACAGACCATCGATGCCACCTGTTTCGTCATACAACATGCATGCACTGACCGACGCCCAGCGAACATCGCCCAAGGGCGTCTGAAACCTTACATCCCCGGTGTACCGCCCGTGACCGGCAGCTTCTTTTCTTACGCTGTCCAGAAACCGGTCACAGTCGAGCTGGTGTACCGCATTCACCCAGCCAACGCCCATCATTTCATCCGCTGTCATACCGACAAAATCACACCAGGTATCGTTAACATAGGTACACTCCCAGGCCCGATTCAGCTGCAGGATTCCGACCGGCGCAAGTGTGGTCAATGCGCGTAAACGCTGCTGAGTCTCTCGAAATTCAGACGCGGATCGCATTTGCTCTGAAATATCATCGATCACTATACCCCGGCAGTCATTTCCGAAAAGTCCGCATGGAAACACCCGCAGGTCAGCCAGTTTCTTCGCTCCGTTAGTCGAGCGCACTGTGACGCCACGAATAACTGACAGAGCTGCCTTGCTATCGGCATTAGCTTTTAAAAGACCTGTGCCGTTAACCAAACTGACAATGGAGTAATCAAAAAACTGCTCTATCTGTTGTCCGATAATCTTATTTCGGGGAACCTGAAGCATCTCTGACGCTGCGCGGTTACAGCGAATAATGCCGCCACTTTCGTCGACAAGAATCACGCCGTCAAACAGCGAGTTGAACAACTTCTCCATCGACACTTCTGACGCCTTAGCCACGGGCTCCGGCCTGCCATGCTTCAATGCCTTCGACCAAGTCATTCTCAACAAACAGCAGGCAGCCGTGACGAACGGTCTTAGTCGCTCAGCGACCAGATTTTCTGGGTTTTCGGGCAGATTGCAGAGGTAAATCACCCCGTATAAGTTACGTACGTCCGCCAGTGGGATACATAGAACGTTTTCAATGGGATGATCACCATTTAATACCGGGTGGCCATCGGGCAGACCGTCTGCAGATGCGATAAAGCGTCCACTGCGAAACTGAAATAACAGGGCATGGGGAATGGTACGACTTGTTGCAATGGCCGGTTCAAGCTCAAAATCGCGGGCGAGACTGCCGTAGCCGGCGAGGTCCCAGTGAACGTTTCCGCCTTCCATGGGCTGAACTTCATAGACGTAACCAAACTCAGCCTTGAGTAAGTGTCCCAGCTCCTGTAAGCACCGGGACAAAATCGTATCCGCCCCCTGAGTGCTTAACAAAAGCCTCTCAAGATTCGAGATGGATTGTCTCAACTGATGATCGGTTCTACGGTTCACATTAGTCATCCCTTATAGCACTATCCCTGCTGGCCACCCTTCAATCGGTGGGGTCAACTTCCTCTGAGGCGTCACATCCCTGGCCACTGAACTATAGCCCGCGAATACGACATGTCCAGAAAGGCCAATAAAATAACGTACAATTACCGTATAACTTACATTACATTTCGGTCAACGCTACTCTGACACAGCCATGATCTACCCCATTACACGTAACGGGCCGCAGCATCGTTCTGCGGACGAATACATCTCGTTCCGTGAGGTACGTGAACGCTTCGGCTTCTACGCCGTCAAAACCGGGCGCTGGGTAACCGCCAGTGAACAACAGCAAGCTGCAGTGCATTTCTACGATGCACTCTGTGATCTTATGCACATCCTCGGGGTTCCCGAGACTGTGATTTCATTGAGGGGGTCTATCGCCCTGCACTTCGGCACCGGAGGCCGCCGAGGTGTAGCAGCGCACTACAGCCCTCAGGAACGTGCGTTTGCTCTGGCCAAGAATGCCGGGCCGGGGAGTATCGCCCATGAATGGTTTCATGCCTTCGACCATTACATTGCACAACAGGCTTTTGCCGACCTGCCTGCAAGCCGCTTTGCCTCACCAGAGTGGCTCAATCAAAAAGCCACACCAGTAGCTCACCCTCTCAACGATCTCCTTTTTGCTTGCTTCCGGGCAGTCATCCTCGACCCTACCGGCGACGCCCCTAGCGATCTTTTCAGCGCCTCAGCCAAGGCTGACCGTGCATCAGGTATTCTTTACTATTCTCGCCCGGAGGAGATGACTGCCAGAGCGTTTGAAGCCTTCGTTCAGGACGCGCCTATCAAGAATAACTTTCTGGTCAAAGGCACAAAAAAGTCACGTGAGGCCGAGCTGGGGTTATACCCTTCTGGCTCCCTGCGGCAGAGAATTAACCAAGCCTTCGCTCGCTATTTCTCTGCCCTTGGACAAGCGCTTTCTCCGCGTTGATATCAAAAGCGCTGACGGAAGCCCACACTGTAAAAGTTCACCTCTTCCGAGAATGCTGTAAACATTAACTCCACGTATCCTTCGCGCCCCAGAGGGTAATCAACCCCAAGACTCCATGCCGGCATCGTGGCTGATTCTTTATCAATATTCAGGCCTTTGTGACCTTCATATTCCATACGATTCACTCCCACCTTAACCTGCGGCCGGAAGCCAGAATATTGAATCGCCTCTGGACGGTAACCGAGGAATATTGCCTGACTCTGATAACTGACCCAGCCAGTACCAACACCCGCATCACCCAGCTCGGTAAGAGCAACTTCCGCGCTCAACTCGCTGTTCAGGTGATAACCGGCGTTGAGCTGAAACCCGAGGCCTTCGCGGTCAGTTAACTCAAGGCCAGGGCCAACGATATTCGTATCGTATTTACTCAGACCAACCGCAGTGCCGATACTCCAGTGGTTGTTATCATTCTCTGCTTTCACCGCCTGAGCCGCTAACAGTAAAGGCAGCGTTGCCGCCAGTATTGGCTTGCGACGCACCGCCACCAGCACTAACCCCAGGGCAAACAGGGTGGCCAGACCAGCACTACCAACGCCTGTCGATACTTCAACGTCGTTATCAGAATTCACCGATGCATCAACATCATCGTCCACGCCATCACCATCGGCATCGTTGTTACCCGGCGCCTGACCATTACCCGGTCCCGGATCTACCGGCAGAGAGATATCGTCATCAACACTGTCGTGAATGCCATCGTTATCTGCATCGTCATCCAGATAGTCGACCAGCCCATCGCCATCGAGGTCAGGTAGTTCACGATCATCGCGCACGCCATTGTTGTTGGTGTCGGTACCATAGGTCACGCCATTGATTTCGGCATCGAAGCCGTCATCAATGCCGTCACCGTCGGCATCTTCGCCAGTGAAGAATTGCGCCAGCTCAGCGTTTTCTTCGATGTCTGAGATGTTGTCGTTGTCATCATCCGGATCAAGGTGATTCGGGATACCATCGCCATCGAAGTCTTTGGCAGAGCCAAAGGCGCCGATCGCGTTATCAACAACATCCATTAATCCATCGAGATCAACATCCGTAGTGCTATCGAGCTGACCATCACCGTCCTGATCCAGCGCCGCAACCATGGTTGCAGTGAAGACGGCAGACTGGCTGATATCAGGGTCTGTACCGTTACTCAGTAGTTGCAGGAAGTCTGCACGGCTATCGCTGTCTGTGTCAGGCAGGTCATTGGCATCCTCAATAAGGGCAGTGCCATCATCGACCAGGGCATCATCATTGCTATCGGAAAGACCAGCCTCAATAACATCCGGCACACTGTCGTTGTCGGAATCGATATCAAGAGAATTGATCAGGCCATCGCCGTCGGTATCCACTTCGGCATTTCTGGCTGCGAGAACCGAGGCCGCTCCGGAAACCGCACCCGGAGCTACTGGTGTACCTGTCGCATCAGCCGCAAAGTAATCCACCAGCTCTTCCAGCGTATCGAATTCATCAATCACACCATCCAGGTTGGCATCGCTGAAGTCTCTTGAATCTGGGTAGCCATCGCCGTCCTGATCAAAGTCGAAGAGATTTACAATGCCGTCGGCATCATCGTCGTCCATGGCGCCAAGGGCATCGACTTCGAGATTGTCGCGGATCCCGTCATTATCGGCGTCGACATCGTCACGATCATCAATGCCGTCGCGGTCGGTGTCTTTAAGACCATCGTCTTCAACCAGATTCGGCAGACCGTCTTTGTCGTCGTCCTGACCTTCCATAATGGTATCGACCAGTGCTTCAAGTTCGCTGAGTTCATCGATGTCGGTCACCGCTGCCTGCTGACTGACGGCACGATTCAGAATCGACATAATGCGGTTCAGTTCATCATCACTCGGGCCACTCAGACCGACATTACCGTAGTCATCAAACGACGCTGGCGTCGATGGTGAGCCCACACTGTCGCCGATGTTGTTCCAGGCGTTCTGCTCGATGCTGATAATCACACCGGTCAGTGCAGAGGTGACATTTTCGGCATAACCTGCGTCATCGGTATATACAGCGTTAACGCTCAACTGGTTCCCCACATCACTGGCTTGCAGCGTGTAGGTTTCGGCATTGCCAACGCTGTTTCCGTCAGACACCCAATCGTAGGTAACGGCTCCACTGACGCCATCGCTGTCAGACAACTGAGCGGCCAGAGTCTGGCCTTCAATCTCATCACCGCTAATCGCAATCGTCGGTACGTTATTGGTATCTACCGACACGGATGCGGAAGCTTCGTTGCCGTTGGTCGCAGCATCTTCAGCGACATCCGCAGCGATACTCAGGTTTACCGGAGAGCCGACGACGTTCGGGGTAACCTTCGCGGTATAAGTCGTGCCAGAGCCGGCAAACTCACTCAGGCTGCCGCCCGCTATCGTGATGTCCCCCACAACAAAATCAGACACTGACTCGCTGAAGGTCACTGTAATATCGAACGGATCAGGCGATGCGGTCGGTGCGGTAATGCTGACCGTAGGTCGCGTAGTATCAACGGTAAAGGCATCTGACGTGGCCGGTGCGGCACTGGCGTTACCTGCTCCGTCCTCTGCCGTACCCGCAGCAATATCGATGGCCAGAGTACCGTCGCCACTGAAGTCACTCAGAGTCACGGTTCTCGACATTGGCCCGCTTCCCGTCACGGTAATCGTGCCCGCAGCGGCATCTCCCGTCGATGTCACGGCGATGTCGTCAGCACTCAGGCTGATGCTATCAGCGTCTGTGTACTGGACCACATAAGTAATCGCGGTACTGGACGTTAACGTTGCTGATGGCGCCTGAATGTTCACCGCAGGTGCCGTGTTATCGACGGTGTAGGTTTCATCCGTCGCGGGCTCAGTCGCTGGCAGTGCATTGCCCGCCAGGTCAGTGATCCCCGACGTTGCGGCGAGGTTAAGCCCAACCGTGCCATCCAGAGCAGATAAATCGCCCCCGGTAACCGTGACGTCATATGTCGTGTCAGTAATTTTTGCCGTGACAACAGTCGCGGTTGTTCCGGACACGGAGAAACTTGTCGGCATGACACCGCTAACGGCCTCATTAAATTCCACGCGCCAGGTCAGTGAGTCACTGGAGGTGACTTCATCAACCGGGTTGTGGCGACGGAATGACTGCAACGCTGGCGCTGTGGTATCAACCTTATAGGCCGATGTATCAGGCAGAGAAGGCAATGTGGTATCCAGCGCATTACCCGCACTGTCTTCAATCACTGCAGCATTCATGGCCAGACTGTTAATAGCAAAGCCATCACCGTCGTTGTCCCCGTCGACCACCGTATAGGTGAAATCAAATCGCTGAGTGCCCGACCCCGTACGATACAGAGCATCCACTTCACGACTACCTACCTGTAATTTGATCGCTGGAATACCACCATTCCCCAGCGTGATCACTTTATCTGCTACCAGTGTGACAGTAATTTCATCACCTGCTTTCGCATGGTTCGGAGCAGTGACCTCAAGACCAGAAATTGACGGTGGAATCGCATCCACTTTCAGATTGCTGGTATCCGGGGTCACATAGCTTGTCAGGTCAACACGGTTGCCCGCAGCGTCTGCAAAATATCCACCGTTCGGTTCAATCGCCGTCATGCTGATGCCGTCGGTATCAACATCGCCAGCCAGAGCGGTATAGGTAAAGGTCGCGAACACACCAGAGAAAGAAGTGGGCGCCGTTGCATAACGGATTTCGCCACCCACATCGAGAGCAATTCGAGGGCTGCCACCCGTGGTATTCAGAGTGACATCTTCGGAGAAGCGCAGAATAAAGTCGTGCGTCCCGCCGGCTGGGATTGTTGCTGTGGCGCTGGTGTTGATCACACTGATTACAGGCACTACCGCGTCGACCGTGATACCTGTTGTTGTCGCGACGTTATTCAACGCCGTATTCAGACCGTTACCGGCAGCATCGACTGCCGTTGAGCCTTTCAGATCCATGGTCAGCACTTCGATGCCGTCAGAATCTTCATCGCCCGGTTGTACGGCGTAGCGGAATACATGTGCTGCAGTTCCATTACCATCCAACAATGCGGCTTCGCGTAACTGCCCACCAATATTCAGATTCAATACAGGGCGAGCGCCAGTGGTCGTAACCGGCTCTGACAGGTTTACGGTAAAGTCGAACGTGCCACCTTCGCTGTATAAGCCATCAGCCGGCACCGCAACAGAGGTCACTACGGGCACAACAGCATCAACAAGCACGCCACTACTATCAACCGCACCCACTCCCAGAGCCAGATCATTTCCAGCAGCGTCCTGCAGGGTCGCACCGTTAGCCACTAGGTTGTTTACGGAAATGCCGTCACTATCCAGGTCACCAGCAGTCACGGTATAGGTAAAGGTCATATCTGTGCCGGAAGCACTTACCATGGATGCCTGACGGACTGTAGAGCCAACGACCAGTTCAAGCGAAGGCGTGCCTCCAGAAATGGTCAGTGCTTCGGATGCAGTAACCGTAAAGGCAAGCACATCCCCCACGGCATAGGTACCGGCAGCAGGTACAGTGACACTGCTGACAACGGGGGCCACACCGTCAACCAGAATGCCCGCGGTCGGGCCACGGCCATTCAGTGTCAGGTCCATCGCATTGCCCGCGGCGTCGGTCAGTGTTCCACCGTCCAGGGTCAGAGACAGTACTTCGATACCATCGGTGTCCAGATCGCCAACAGCGACCGTCGTACTGAACACCAGTGACTGGCTGCCGGAACCACTGCTGTAAGTAACTTTGCGCGGAGTGCCGCCAATCATCATATTGATTGCCGGACTGCCGCTGACGTTAACGGCTTCGTCAGTGTTCACCGTGAAACTCAGTACATCGCCAACACCGTAGGTCCCGTTGGTGGGAACGTCGACTGAAGTGACGGTTGGCGGCGTCAGGTCAGACGTTACAACGAAGGTACCCAGCGGCAATGTAGTGGCATTGCCGTTCGTGTCTTCCACGATCAGTGTACAGTCACTGTAGGTGCCATCAGCCAGCGGCGTAGTATTGTCGGTCTGCGTCAGGCGAACGGTGTACGTTCCGGGAGTTTTCAGTCCTGCATCTGCCACACCACACGAACCGCCGCCTGACAGGTAACCGGCTTCGTTCGAGGAGTAGGTGACTTCCGGACGGTGATCCGTGGTCGGTGAGGCAACCGGCGTGTTCAGAGTGAGTTCCGGAGCCAGAGTGTCGATGCTCAACGTCACCACAATAGGTGCCGAGGTATCTACCCCACCGTTGGCGGTACCACCGCTGTCGGTCACCGTGACGGAGTAGTAAGCGTAGCCTTCCGCATCCACCGCCGGGGTGAAGCGCAGTTCTCCTGTTGACGTAATGGACACGCCGGAAACAACATTATTTTCATCAAGGGTTTCTACCACCGAATAGGTAAATGTCTGGCCAGCTTCATCAGAACCACCTCCCGGCTGCGCTGTCGCATACCCCGGAATGGACCGCTGCGAGCCCCCTGTGCCACTGACGCGCTGCGTCGACGGAACAATCAGCGTTGGTGCATCGTTCACTGGAGTAATAGTGACATTCACAGCACGACTGTCGGTCGCCGAGCCATCATTGACGGTAACGGTAAAGGTATCACTGCCTGTGGCATTGGCGTTCGGTGCGTATGTGACCGACGTAGGTGAGGCACCGGTCGTTGGCGCTGACACTGAACCCGTTGCGCTGGCGGTGCCTTTTGTTGCCCCGCTCGCTGACCAGCTCAGCGTACCCGTCGCACCGGTTGCCGCAGCGAAATCCGCAGCGCTGAGTGCGGTCAGCCCGGCATCCTCAAGAATCATCAGAGACACTGCGCTGTCACCTCCGGTCATTTCCAGAGGATCTGGCGCTACACCCGTGTCGATAAAGAAAGTGTCACTCCGGGAATTACCATTACCATCGGTAGCCGTTACGGTAATGGTCGCGCCACCACCGCCCACTACATTGTTGATCGCTATGGTGTAAGTATCGATCGCGACCGCGTCACGAGTAATCGTAATATCGGCATCGCGTACCGCGGCCTGGTTACTGGACGCGGCGGTCAATGAAATCGAGCTGAGGTTCTTGTCGGCCATTTCAAACAACTGAGAATCTGAGTTGCCGGGAAGAATCGTCATATCGACCAGAGTTTCCTGGCCAATACCGTCTTTGAAATGCGGGGGTTGCTCGTCCTGGCCAGGAATCCAGTTTGCGCTATAGAGACTGGTACAGAAAAACGAAGTGGTAATCGGAAAAGTTCCGCCCGGGAAGTAATACGGTGCACCACTTTTCGTGCAGCTAAGAAAATTCTTTCTGCCGGTCAGATCATCCAGGTCGCCACTTTCATATCCGACCCTTTCATCGCCAACCGATAACAAATCATTGCTGGCCAGAAAAGCGAGCGCGTCCTGATCAACCGTTCGAGAAACAGCCCGTGCATTTGCAACGCCCCCAAACGCGGAGAATGCTCCTGCCGCCTCTGGACGACGGTATTGCTCAACCTGAGAAACAACAGCGCGCTTATTCAGGCCATTGCGGCTGACACTGGCTAAGCGCGAAGATGCATTGGCCATTGATGCAGAAAAAGGCGCAGAGAAAGGCACAGCCATGGCGATCACAGGCGCGATAGCTTTCAATGGCGCCGACGTTCCTGGTCGTTTCTTATTGGGATTGTTATCCATAATAAATCCTTCAGGTTGGGAGGCCTGGGTGAGAAAAGTGGTTCCGCATTCTCGGGTGATCAGGTTCGATCACTTCCGGAAAGCTGGTGTTATATAAGATGGCGATGTCGTATATCTGATCAACATTGCCCTGAAATTTAATGGTGCCGATCACTTCGTGCGTATCGAGGTTAAACAGCCAGATACCTGAGCAGGTTTTCTCGGAGTCTTCGGTCACCAGGCCGGGGCTTGTCACATCACTCTGACGCTTACGCGATAAGCCGACAAACATAATGCTGCCGTAAATATCGATTCCCCGGGTAAAGCCCGGCAATTCTGCAATCACTTCCATTTCACCCGTGTCAGGGTGATAGCAATTGAGATGACCCAGCCCCGAATGACAGAAATAAACCCGACCATTGTGCCAACGCGGTGAATGAGGCATTGCCAGTCCACTGACCACCACTTCATTGCGCTTTACGTCAATCAGCGTGCCCGTATGCTTGTCGCTGTCACGCCACTGTTTGCGGTCTTCGTATTGGGAAAAGGTGGTGACATACGCAGGCTCACCATCGCGGAGCGTCATGCCATTTAAGTGGCAGCGGTCTTCAGGCGTCAGTGTTTCAATAAATGGGGGCTTCCACTGAGGCACAAAACTGTAGGAAGGATCGATAGTACAAAGGCATGAAAAACTTGAATTAACCGCCCATAAACCAGTGTTTCCCCATTCGATGTCATGGATGTTAATCATGCCGGTGTAGTGAGTTGAACGGGTAATAAAACAAGCATCGACGCGTGCGTCGACCGGTTTCAGTTTTTCAACATAGGTCTTATTCGCCAGCCGCTTTTCGGCGTCGGCCTGTTTCTCTTCGTCGTTTTTATGGGCTCGGGGCGCAGTGATGTCCTGAGCAATATCCGGCAGGGGTTTCTTAATCTGCTCAAGCAGACCGTCTTCTCGCTGGAATTGAATAATCTGAGTAAAGGTACCGAGTATCAGCCCCTGATCGGTTGCCGTCAGGCCCATTGGTCGGGGAAATTCTTTAAAGTTGATTTCCAGGTCTTCTCCGTCCGTACGAACCAGCATCAGACGACCGGCCTGATAGGAAGTAAACGCCAAAGAGATATTCAGATGCTTAAGGATCGCGGGGATATTTCCCGAATACGTAAACGAGAAATCAGTCGCGCTCTCCAAAGCGTCATTCTTCACAGTGTCATTCTGTGCAGAATCTTCCTGCGGCTCCTGAGTTTGGGGCGTATCAGTCATGATTCTGGCCCCTGCAGACTGGACTGATATAGAGACAAGCGTTGTTGCAGTCGCGCAACCAACTGATGAAGGGTAAGCGACGGGTCTTGTGAGAGAAGAAGAGCAAAATAGCCACTGACCACAGCCGCAGACAAGGAAGTGCCACTGAAACGTCCATAGCCGCCCGGCACCACTGCGGGCGCGGCCTTACCATAAACGTATGCATCCACTGACTGTCCATAGTTGCTGAACCTCGTCCTTTGTCCCTGTCCGTTATCTGCTCCGATCACCACAGCGGCTTGCAGCTGGGATTCCGAGTCACCCCCAGTCAACTCCATACCACTGTTTCCGGCGGAAAATACCACAGCAGAGCCTTTTCCTCTGCGGCCATTTTGCGCCAAGTCTTCAACAATATCAGCGACGGGTTCCAATAACCATTGGGAGCGCCAACTAGCGTTAACAATGTCAGCTTGAGACAGTTTAGAGAGGTAGAAACTGAGGATCGTATGACTCGTCCAGGTATCCGGCTGACGGATAGCTATCAGGTTCGCCTGCGGCGCGATTCCGTCAATGCCGACGCCATTATGAGCAGCGAATATCGTGCCCGCGACTCTGGTTCCATGCGAGTCATCCCCTCCCCCTGGGCTTACATCCTGTGAACGGCTGGTCGTGTCGTAACTGAAAATCACCTGAGTGTGCGTGAGCTCCTCATGCTCCAGATCAAAACCATCATCAATAACGGCAACGCGCACCCCTCGCCCTTGAGGAGTCGCCGGCCACAACTCAGGTATACCGAGCTGGGTGAGATAGGCGGGAGGAGTCAGCGCCGGGACGTCTGTTACATGCTTCTCCCGCAGTTGCAGGATATCTGGCTGCACCAGACTGATGCCCTGAACCTTAGACAACGAACGGATCACTCCGGGAAGGCGGTCTTTTATGCCGACATTAACGGAGTAATAGACGGCGTCGTCCATGAGGTAAAGCTCACTGACAGCCTCAATACGCGAATCAAGCGCCTGCAGGGATTCGCGAGTAAAGCCATTTGCCCGAACAATCAGGCGATCAGACAAACTTACCTGCAAATCTTTGCCACTGACCCGGTACACGCCTGTCTGGGAGTCATTGGCGGAAGGCACTAAGCACCAGACTTTACCGAGATTCGGGAATGGCAGTTCACAACCCATTACAGGGGACGAAAATATAACGAGCAACAGCAATAAAATACGCATTATTTCTCAAACCAATCAAACTGAAAGAGGGGCCTCCCTGCCCCTCACTCGTACACACATCACTTATCGCGATTAAGCCTCGCCGTTAATCCTTACCGTTAACTCTGGCGATTAACTGCGACTTGGGTAGAGCCCCACCAGCGCGATACAAAAATTCATGCCCATCAAAGGCTGACGGTTTTCGTGCGCCTGGCTCCCCCCCATCGAACCGATGGTCTCGGTTGCCATCACTGTATTTTTCGTCGATGCGGTGTTCAGGTACACGATATTGTCGCCAGTCGACGGTCTGTCTATCGCCATCATTCTGGTATTCGATGGTGACGCCTCTGTACCCACTGTCTGAGCCCCGTAGACGACGTGCTTATGGTTGGGAAGTTCGGCCTCTGTGAGCGTGACTTCATTAACGCCGGTTGTTTCTCCCAGACGACGCGCTGTCAGACCAGGACCTCGCCCCGGATGCATCGGCGCACGGCCCTGCAGGTCCGGCAAGGCAAGTGTCGTACGACCGTCACCACCATAGGTTGTACCCAGAATTGAGAACAATGCCGTATTCTGAGCAATCGGTAGTAACTGCCCCTGGCAGAAGGCCCAGCCACGAGGGGCAAAGTTGCAGCCAAAAATACGGATTTCTCCGATAAATGGTTCAGACATAATAAAACTCCTTTTCAGTGCCGCGAGGGATAAATACCGACCAGGGCCATAATGTAATTAATGCACAGTGACGGCATCATATTCTCATGCGCTTGTGAGCCACCCGTCGCACTGACTGCATCGCTACTGAGGCTTTTGATTTTGTCGACTGACGGCACCTCAACGTAAGGAAGGTCACCATCATTATGAGACGCTACAACATCACTTGCCGGGTTGTTGCTATCAGCGATATTGGCCGACCCCAGATATTCGTGACTGTGACTGGGAATCTGATTGATGGTCAGGTTCACCTTCTCACTGCCGTAACGCGCACCCAGGCGGCGCGGGCTTAACCCCGGTCCTTGCCCCTGATGCACAGGCAAGCGACCGCGCATATCCGGTAAAGCGAATGTAGTGCGGCCATCACCGCCATAAATCGTCCCGATCAATGAAAACAGCGCATCATTCTGGCTGACAGCCAGCAGCTGACCATCACAGAAAGCCCAGCCACGCGGAGCGAAATTTCCGGCGAACATACGAATCTCGCCAACAAATGGTTCTGACATAACTGGCTCCTTAATTACGCGATGGGAAAAGGCCCTGCATCGCGATGCAGAAATTAACGACGAGGGATGGCTGTTCGTTATTGTGCGACATAGAACCACCAATATAAGACACCGATTGCGATGCGAACGAGACCAGGTTCTGAGGCTCTGCATAGTAATCCGTTGGTGAACCATCATCGACTGCGGACGCTAATATATTGCCATCAAAGGACTTGGTCGTTCCGCCTTCTGTCGTCGCATTCAATGGATGTCGGTGCGCTGGCATATTGGCACCCGTGAGGGTCACGGTTTCTATCCCCTCACCTTGACCCTGGCGCAAACTTGCATCCATCCCCACTGGTGTCCGGCTACGGAGGTCAGGCAGTGCAAATGACGTGCGCCCATCGCCCCCGTAAGTCGTACCCAGCAATGAATACAAAGACTGATTTTGATTAATAGGTAAAATCTGGCCATCGCATTCGGCCCAGCCACGCGGCGGCCAGCCGAATCCGAACATGCGGATTTCACTCAAAAAAGGTTCTGCCATTCTGATCTCCCTCTGTTTACTTTATTCGTGGTTTTACCCACACTTTCTTCCTAAGAATGATCCTGGTAATCAAGGAACTACCAATGACCAACCGAGCCTGGGAAAGCCGCATCACACTGCGCTCTGTACGCGACAATGATTATTCGTTTATGGAGTCGTTATACCGCACCACCCGCGAAGCGGAGCTGGCGATGACGCCCTTTAACGAACAACAAAAAACACTTTTTATTCAGCAGCAGTTTTCGGCACAGACACAGCACTACCACAGCCATTACTGCAGCGATCATTTCTGCATTATTGAAATTGATGGCCGACCTTCCGGTCGTTTCTTTATTGATTACTGGAGCGATGAAATCCGCATTGTTGATATTGCCATCCTTCCAGAACACCAGGACTCTGGCGCAGGCAGCTACCTGCTGCAGAACATAATCGAAGAAGGTAATGAGAAAGGCCTGCCGGTGAGAATTCACGTTGAGCAGAATAATCCGGCGAAAAAACTCTATGAGCGCCTGGGCTTCAAGGAGGTCAGCCGCTTTAATGAGGTCTATGTTCTGATGGAGACAACGCCCGCATTGATGTCTGTCTGATCTGCATCCATGCATAGATGATTCCTAACGCTTCCTGCTGATCACGGCCTGATACTCGGTCGGGCCGTGCGCAGTAATAAAGAGTTCGCCACTGCCAATCGCCTCGTGCGTGAGCCGATACATCCCCTGCGGTACCCGAAAATCATCCTGCCCCTCAAGCGAGACTGCAAACGCCTCCCACTCATCACCATCCAGCGCCGTACGCTCAACCTCTGAGATGGTCAGCCGCACGGAATTTTCAGCATGGTCCGATAAAGTCACTTGCTGACCGAGCAGGGAGTCCATTGAGTCGTATGTGATTGCTTCCATAAATACGTCCTGTAAAACACAACACAGGTATCAGACGCACTACGACTGAGAGTGTCAATGGACGACAGATGACGATTGTCCACTGCGATGCGATATCCACCACGATGCAAAGCTTTATCATGCCACAAGCATACATCTGTCTCATACGAACTAAGCATATCCACTTGTATATCACCCTGGCCGGATCACTCGGTGAAACGAACATGTGCACCGGCCAACAATTGTCCGTAGTGCATGGAAGGCGTACACTGATCCCAGATTTACGCCGAAGCCCGGCAACCTTCATCCCACATGGATATGGTTGACGGGCCGCGACCCGGACTGAGGAATCCGCCTCAGCTCTGCAGGTTCGCCGGGTTCGTTGGGAAACTGACGGGCCTCCCGCGCTTGGAAAGGTGTACCCATGACATTGCAGGACCATCACGGTCGGCGCTTTAACTATCTGCGCCTGTCGGTGACGGACGTGTGCAATTTCAGCTGCAATTACTGTTTGCCAGACGGCTACCAGTGCAGCGATAGCACGCCCCCGTTGTCGGTGGATGAGATACGTCGCGTCGTGACCGCATTCGCCCGCCAGGGCACCCGAAAGATCCGCATTACCGGCGGAGAACCCTCCGTGCGCCGCGATCTCCCTGAGATTATCCGCACAGTTGCAGCCGTATCCGGCATTGACGACATCGCACTGACCACCAATGGCTGGAAGCTACCGACCTTCCTGCCTGACTGGATTGATGCCGGCCTGACACGCCTTAATGTCAGTATCGATAGTCTCGACCCACGACAGTTCAAAGCCATTACGGGTCACGACCGCCTTCAGGATCTGCTCGATGGACTGGCGATGGCTCATGAGATGGGGTTCAACGACATCAAAGTAAACGCCGTGCTGATGCGCGGCCACAATGCCGACCAGCTACCGCACTTTCTGAACTGGATCCGGACAACGCCGGTGTCACTGCGCTTTATCGAATTGATGCAGACCAGCGACAATCAGGAGTTCTTCGAAGAGAACCATATCAGCGGTGACAGCATCAAAGCTCAATTGCTCGATTCTGGCTGGCAGTCCGTACTGAGAAAACTCACCGATGGCCCCGCGCAGGAGTTCTGGCACCCGGACTACGCCGGGCGCATCGGCCTGATCATGCCCTACAGTAAAGACTTCTGCTCAAGCTGCAACCGACTCAGGGTGTCAGCGAACGGACAGCTTCATCTATGTCTCTTTGGTGACAAGGGCTACGACTTCCGTCACCTGCTCGGCAGGGACGAGCAAATCACCGACGTCATCGCATTCCTTCAGGAGAGCCTGAACGAGAAAAAAGCGACACATGCCTTGCACGATGGTGATACCGGAGTGCGAACGCATTTCGCGGGCATTGGCGGCTAAGTTGATGGCTAAGTTGGCGGTTAAATTGGTGGCTGAATTGCCAGTTAAGCTGAGGGCCCACAAATGAAACAAATAGCAACTGCAGCCAGCGAGCAGATTACCGCCGTTATCCTTGCAGGTGGAAAGTCAGAGCGGATGGGACGCGACAAAGCGCAGCTGATTCGGCCTGACGGCCGCTCGCAGCTGTCATTTACCGCCGATTGCCTGAGAGAAGCTGGCATCGAAGATATTTTGGTCAGTGGTGCCGGTTTGAGCGGACTGAAAAGTGTCGAGGATGTCTACCCTGAAAAAGGGCCTCTTGCAGGCATTCACTCAGCCTTTGCTCATTGCAAGCCAGACACAGACTCCCTGATCGTTGTTCCGTGCGACATGCCTCTGCTGAAGTGCGGTGTATTCTCCCGCCTGCTTAAAAGTAGTCAATCAACTGCATTTGACCAGAGCTTTTTCCCAATGATCATTCGCAATCTGGAACAAGCAAAAAAAGTCGCCGAAAATATATTATCGAGTGACCAAAACCCCTCAATTAGGTTTTTTCTGAAAAATATAAAATGCGATTTTATATCTTCAGAAAATACAATCGAACTCAAGAGCTGCAACACACCAGAATCCTGGGATGATGCATGCGATATACTAAATAATTATAGGAATTAAATGATGGTAAAAATGTTCAACGATGATTTTATACGTCTTAATATTTCTGTACTCACAGTGTCTGATTCAAGAACAGAAGAAAATGATAAAAGCGGTGATTTTTTAGTCGATTCAATCAAGAGTTCAGGACACAACTCTATTGAGAAAAAAATCGTTGTCGACAACATTTATAAAATTCGCGAATCGCTTTCCAAATGGATCGCCGACGACTGTACACAAGTCATTATCGTCACGGGAGGTACAGGCTTCACCGAGCGGGATTCGACACCCGAAGCCGCAGAACCTCTCTTCGATAAAAAGATCGACGGATTTGGAGAACTGTTCCGCCAGCTTTCCTACGAAACCATCGGCACCTCGACCATTCAGAGCCGGGCAACGGCCGGTTTAGCCAATGACACTCTGATCTTCTGCGTGCCAGGCTCAACGAACGCCTGCCGTCAGGCCTGGGAGCAAATCATTTGCCAGCAACTTGATAGCCGCCACAAGCCGTGCAACTTCGCCATGCGTCTGAAAAAGGTAACCAATGATGACTGAGTTCTCCCACGTCAACGCCCGCGGAGAGGCTTCTATGGTCGATGTATCGGGCAAAGAACCCACCGTTCGCGAAGCCAGAGCAGAGGGCTATGTCACCATGCAGCCGTCCACGTTGCAGGCTATCGTCGAGGGTAATCATCACAAAGGCGACGTGTTTGGCGTAGCGCGTATCGCAGGCATTCAAGCAGCAAAGCAGACCAGTCAGCTTATCCCGTTATGCCACCCATTGATGCTCAGCAAAGTGGCTGTGGAGTTTGACGTAGAGCCAGATAACTCGCGAATACGGGTCCATAGTCTTTGCCGGCTAACAGGGCAGACCGGCGTTGAAATGGAAGCACTCACTGCGGTTTCAGTTGCAACATTGACCCTATTTGATATGTGTAAAGCCGTCGACCCCGGGATGATCATCGAAGGCATAAAAGTACTTGAAAAATCAGGCGGAAAGACCGGTCGCTGGGAGAGATTCTGATGGTGCGCATATACTTTTTTGCAAAAATTAAAGAAGAACTTTCTCTTAATTTTTTTGATCTGGATATAGAAACACCCTGCAGCGTTTCTGAAATCAGAAATTCATTGATTTCTGAATTTAACAGTCACAAATATTTGTTCAACATCGACTATTCGATATGCGCAGTAAATCAGGAATTATCTGATGATAAAAAATGTGTAGAGAGTAATGATGAAGTTGCTTTTTTCCCTCCAGTCACAGGAGGCTAGAATGAGCAACAAGACACCTACTGAAAACATTAAAATATCCATTCAGGAAAGTGATTTTTCGATAGAAAAAGAAAATCATTTTTTGAGCAATCAAGCCCCAGAAATCGGGGCTGTCGTCACCTTTACCGGACGTGTCCGCGAGTTCAGTGAGCAACCTGATGTCACCGGGCTCTTTTTAGAGCACTACCCCGGCATGACAGAGAAATCATTAAAACGCATCATAGAACAAGCCCAGCAGCGCTGGGACATTCAACGTATCAGTGTCATCCACCGAATCGGCTCACTGGCCGTTGAAGATCAGATTGTGTTTGTTGGTGTCAGCAGCGCGCACAGAGAAGCTGCTTTCGAAGCTGCCCGCTACATCATGGATTACCTGAAGACTGAAGCGCCTTTCTGGAAAAAAGAAATCACCCGATCTGGTGAGCACTGGGTTGAGGCAAGAGAAAAGGATCAGGCAGCCCGGGCGCGCTGGAGCAACCCGGACTGAAATCACATATTGGATCAGTCCTGCAGACGCAGATTGCGCGTCGCACCTTCTAATCGGTCGGCGTTGGTTTCATTACCCAGTTTAATCATCAGGCGCAGATCGTTCGGCGAATCAGCATGGGCGATCGCGTCTTCATAGGTAATCTCACTCTGCTCGTAGAGTGCGTACAGCGCCTGGTCAAAGGTCTGCATACCCAATTCTGTCGAGCGTGCCATCAGGCTCTTCAGCTCGTGCACATCGCCTTTACGGATCAGGTCCGACACCAGAGGTGTATTCAGTAAGACCTCGACAACAGCACGACGACCACGACCATCAGGCGTCGGGATTAACTGCTGCGCCACGATCGCTTTCAGGTTCAGAGAGAGGTCCATCCAGATCTGCGAATGTCTCTCCGGTGGGAAAAAGTGAATGATGCGATCAAGCGCTTGGTTCGCGTTATTACTGTGCAGAGTGGCAAGACACAGGTGGCCTGTTTCAGCAAAGGTAATCGCGTGTTCCATCGTTTCAGCAGAACGTACCTCACCGATCATGATCACGTCCGGTGCCTGACGCAGGCAGTTCTTCAGCGCAATTTCATAGCTGTCGGTATCCAAGCCGACTTCACGCTGAGTAACGATGCAGGTTTCATGCTGATGGATAAATTCGATCGGGTCCTCGATGCTGAGAATATGACCCTTACTGTTGCGGTTACGGTAGCCAATCATCGACGCCAGCGAGGTCGATTTACCCGCCCCCGTTGCCCCCACAAACAGCACCAGGCCGCGTTTAGCGAGCGATAATTCTTTAATAACTTCAGGTAAGCCGAGCTGATCAATGTTCGGAATTCGCGTTTCAATCCGACGTAGCACCATCCCAGCGACATTGCGCTGGAAGAAGGCACTGGCACGGAAACGACCAATCCCCGTCGCATTGATCGCGAAGTTCAGTTCTTTCCGTTCTTCAAACTCAGCCTGCTGTCTGTCATTCATGAGGCCGTAGACGATTTCTTTCGCCTGCTCAGCACTGAGGACAGTTTTATTGAGAGGAACCAGCTTGCCATGGACCTTCATGGACGGTGGAACACCGGCCGTAATGAAGAGATCTGACGCGGTCTTTTCAACCATTAACCGCAGAAACTTATCCATTGACACAATCAGCTACCTCAGAAGTTTTCTGGCATTTTTGCCTTTTCACGGGCGATTTCACGACTGATCAGGCCTTTGCTGACCAGGCTTTGCAAACATTGATCCATGGTCTGCATTCCATGCGCTGCCCCAGTCTGAATGGCAGAGTACATCTGCGCAACCTTGTCTTCACGAATCAGGTTACGAATCGCCGCCGTACCAACCATAATCTCATGGGCTGCAATCCGGCCGCCACCGTTCTTTTTCAGCAGCGCCTGAGATACAACGCCCTGCAGCGACTCAGACAACATCGAACGCACCATGGATTTTTCTTCCGCAGGGAATACATCGACAATACGGTCAATGGTTTTCGCCGCGGAGCTGGTGTGCAGAGTACCAAACACAACGTGGCCTGTTTCTGCAGCGGTCAACGCCAGACGAATGGTTTCGAGGTCACGCAGCTCGCCCACGAGAATCACGTCAGGGTCTTCACGCAGCGCTGAGCGTAGCGCTTCATTAAAGCCCAGCGTATCGCGATGCACTTCACGCTGGTTAATCAGACTCTTTTTCGATTCGTGAACAAATTCGATTGGGTCTTCAACGGTGAGGATATGGTCGAACTTGGTCTCATTGATGTAATCGACCATGGCCGCCAGTGTGGTTGATTTACCTGAACCGGTTGGGCCGGTCACAAGCACAATGCCACGACTGATCATGGCGAGATCTTTAAACACCTGCCCCATGCCCAGCTGATCCATAGTCACGACTTTTGACGGAATGGTACGGAACACGGCGCCCGCACCGCGGTTGTGGTTAAAGGCATTCACACGGAAGCGGGCAACACCAGGCACTTCGAATGAGAAGTCAGTTTCCAGAAATTCTTCGAAATCTTTTCGCTGCTTGTCGTTCATAATGTCGTACACAAGGGCGTGCACTTCTTTGTGACTCAGCGCTGGTAAATTAATACGGCGGACATCACCATCGACACGGATCATAGGAGGCATATCTGCCGACAGGTGGAGGTCAGAGGCCCCCTGCTTCGCGCTAAAGGCCAATAACTCGGTAATATCCATGTGATCCTCTCTATGATCTCGGGCCAGATGCGCCAGCTCAGCCAGACAGCCCTATAAATGCCAAAATATTAGTGATGCGACCAGTCGGATGAAGCGGTCAATCCCTCGACTGGTGTATGATGTAATGTAATCGCTGTTGAACAAATTTCTATGAACAGCGTCACTACAGCAACAATCAAGTTAATCCTAAACCAAGCAAGCGTAATGTCTACTGTCGAACAGAACTATCAACGGGTCCGTGAGCGTCTTAACGCGGCCTGTGCAAACGCTTCACGCGAGCCTGAAAGCATTCGCCTGCTGGCGGTGAGTAAAACTAAACCCGCGAGCATGGTGCGCACCTGTTATGAACTGGGTCAGCGAGCCTTCGGTGAGAATTACCTGCAGGATGGGCTCGACAAGATTGAAGCCTTGTCGGAGCTGACCGACATCGAGTGGCATTTTATCGGCCCGCTGCAATCAAACAAAACACGCCCGGTCGCCGAGTACTTTCATTGGCTGGAAACGCTGGATCGTGAAAAGATCGCCCGCCGCCTGAATGAACAGCGCCCTGACGATCTGCCGCCGCTGAACGTACTTATCCAGGTCAACATCAGTAACGAAGAGCAGAAGAGTGGCATCGCGACAGACAGCGTCGCGAGTTTTGCGCAGAATCTCCTATCCTTGCCTAGACTGAAAGTTCGGGGATTGATGTGTATCCCGGAAGCAACCAGCGATGAGGAGCGACTGCGAGATCAGTTCCTCAAAATGCATAGGCTGTGGCAGGAATTAAAGGAACTATGCCCGGACGCAGACACGCTGTCGATGGGCATGTCGTCCGATCTTGAACTCGCGATTGCATGTGGATCAACGGAAGTTCGTATCGGCACAGACATATTCGGAGCGCGGGACATCCCGGGCGCTCAGTGAAGGTATTCAGAAGCAGGAACCAACAATGACACAGATAGCATTCATCGGCGGTGGCAATATGGCCACCAGCATCATCGGCGGCCTGATCAGAGAGGGTGCAGTCAGCCCGGATCTGATTCACGTCAGTGACCCAGGCGCAGAGCAACGGGAACGCCTCACCCGCGATTTTGGCATTGTGACCCATGAGTCCAATCTCGACGCTATCAGCAGCGCGACCGTGGTTATCCTTGCAGTAAAGCCACAGATGATGAAAGCCGTACTGGAACCGCTGCAGGCCACGCTGAACACCCGCCAGCCGCTACTTATTTCTGTTGCAGCGGGTATCAGTCTTCCAACGCTTAAAGAATGGAGTGGATGTACAGCCGTCGTACGCGCAATGCCGAACACGCCTGCGCTGACAGGTTTCGGCGCTACCGGGTTGTTTGCCAGTGAAGAAGTGTCGCTGGACCAGCGTAATCTGACGGATACCTTGCTCGGCGCCACAGGCCTGGCTATGTGGGTACAGACCGAAGCTGAAATTGACGCGGTCACGGCGTTGTCTGGCAGTGGCCCGGCTTACTACTTCCTGCTGATGGAATCCATGATCGATGCCGGTATCAAACTCGGGCTGAGCGAAGAAACCGCACGTCGTCTGACCTTACAGACGGCGCTGGGCGCAGGAAAAATGGCGAGCAGTTCGGATGTTGCCCCGGATGAATTACGTCGCCGGGTAACGTCTCCGGGCGGTACCACTGAACAGGCAATCGCGACGTTCGAAGGCGCGCACCTGCGCGATCTCGTTAAAGCCGCCATGGACGCCGCCGCAAGAAGAGCCGCTGAGCTCAGCGACGAACTGGGCAATGGCTGAATCCTGACTCAGCAGGGGGGTGAAATTTTCTCAGGCGTCCCCATCTGAGGTAATACGTATTTGAGAATATAAGCACTTGAGATAACAAGTGGGTTAACAAGATCGTACCGTGCGGCCCAAAGGCCGCTCAATTTAAACTGGAGTATTCATGGGTTCACCACTCACACAGGCGGGTCTGCTGCTCGTCAACGCCATCGGAAGCCTTGTCTTGCTGATCGTTATGCTGCGCTTCCTGCTTCAACTTGTCCGCGCTGATTTCTATAACCCCCTGTCACAGATGATTGTGAAGTTCACCAATCCACTGCTTATTCCACTGCGCAGAGTGATTCCCGGCCTTGGAGGTCTCGACATGGCGTCACTGGTACTCGCACTGGCCATACAGTACGTCATCATGGCGCTGATTCTGATGCTCGCGGGTTACGGAACAGGCATGCCCTTTGTCGCCATGATCGGCTGGGCCGCGGTGGGCATTATCAAGCTTCTCATCAGTATCTATTTCTGGGGCATGCTGATCATGGTGATCGCCTCCTGGGTTGCTCCGGGGTCGTATAATCCGGCGCTGATCCTGATCAATCAGCTGCTTGAGCCGGTTATCCGCCCGGTACGCAAGATCATGCCGGACATGGGTGGCCTTGATCTGTCACCACTGGTAGTCATCCTTGGCATTCAGCTCGCTGAGATCCTGATTCTGTACCCACTGAAACAGGTTCTGCAGGTGCCTTCGGGCTTAATCATGGGTCTATAAGCTAAAATTTTCTGCGCGGCAACAGGCCTTCTGTTGTCGCGTATCTGATGCATAAATAACCAACCGTGAACCTCAGTGCGAATGGCCCTCCCACGCCAACGCACCATTACCTTTCCCGACAGGCACAGCCAGTGCCAAGCCAGCTCTAAGCCTGATAAACTTGCTGTATTACTAGCTTGCAAATGGATACCTGACTCCGATGCCGGACGTTATTCCAGAAAACTCGGTCGGACTGGTCACACCCAAGGTTCAGCACTTCGACACGCCCCTGACATTACGCAGCGGACGAGTGTTAGAACAATATGACCTGATCTACGAGACTTATGGCGAACTCAACGCCGACCGCTCCAATGCTGTCCTGATCTGCCATGCCCTGAGCGGTGATCATCACGCCGCGGGCTATCACAGCATGGACGACAAAAAGCCCGGCTGGTGGGATACCTGCATCGGCCCCGGTAAGCCTATTGATACGAATAAATTCTTTGTCGTTTCGCTGAACAACCTCGGTGGTTGCTCTGGCTCCACTGGCCCGGTCAGTATCAACCCTGAAACCGGCAAAGCGTACGGACCCGACTTCCCTATCATGGCAGTCCGTGACTGGGTGAACAGCCAGGCTCGCCTTGCCGATGTTCTTGGTATTGATGTCTGGGCAGCCGTTGTCGGCGGCTCTCTCGGTGGCATGCAGGTGCTTCGCTGGTCTATCCAGTTTCCAGAGCGCCTGAAACACGCCGTTGTTATTGCTTCTGCCCCCAAACTTTCAGCGCAGAATATCGCCTTTAACGAAGTCGCCCGACAGGCCATCGCCAAAGACCCCGACTTTCACGATGGCTGGTATCAGGAGAAAGGAACACTGCCTAAAGCAGGCCTGATGCAAGCGCGGATGCTTGGGCACCTGACGTACCTTTCAGACGATGCAATGCGGCAGAAATTTGGCCGGGAATTACGTGAGGGTAAGCTGAACTTCAGTTTTGCTCCTGAGTTTCAGGTAGAAAGCTACCTGCACTATCAGGGCGAGAAATTCAGTACACGCTTCGATGCCAACACTTACATGCTGATGACCAAAGCACTGGACTACTTTGACCCGGCACGCGACCACGATAATGATCTGCGTAAATGCCTGAGTCAGGCGAAATGTCGTTTTCTGGTCGTATCCTTCACAACCGACTGGCGTTTTGCCCCGGCGCGCTCGGAAGAAATCGTGAATGCACTGATCCACGCCGACAAAGACGTCAGCTATGCCTGTATTGAATCTGACAACGGCCACGATGCCTTTCTGCTTCCTATTCCGCGCTACCTGGATATCTTTCATGCGTATATGGAAGGTGTGGCAGCACGTAGTTTCGGAGGTAAGTCATGAGCGAACTGCGTCCTGATCTGAGTATTATTCAGCAGTGGATTCGACCAGAAAGTGAAATCCTTGACCTTGGATGTGGCGAGGGAGAATTACTCAGCTATTTGAAGAATGAGAAAAACGTTCACGGCTATGGTCTGGAGATCAATCCGGAGAAGCTGACAGCCTGCATCCGTAATGGCGTCAATGTCATCGAACAGAACCTGGATAATGGTCTCGGTAACTTTGAAGATCAAAGCATCGATACCGTTGTGATGACTCAGGCACTGCAGGCGGTGCAGCGACCGGATGAACTGCTCGACGAGATGCTGCGTATCGGCAAAGAAGCCATAGTGACGTTTCCGAACTTTGGTTACTGGAAAACACGTTTCTATCTTTTACTGAAAGGTCGCATGCCGATGTCGGATACGCTGCCGTACAACTGGTACGACACGCCGAACATTCATATGTGCACCTTCCGCGACTTTGAAATTCTGTGCCGTGAAAAAGGCATACGTATACTTAATAAAACCGTAGTCGACGATCAACACCGCGAACACTGGAGCATTCGCCTCTGGCCAGCCATGCTGGGTGAAATCGCGGTTTACCACATCACCAGGAGATAAGTATGAACGCACTGAGTAAGATCCAATGCATTTTAGTACTGGCGCTGGCCACCTTATCGCTGCATGCGGCAGCAGATCGCGGTGAGCAGAAGCAGGTCTTCGGCGACTATGAGGTTCACTACATTGGCCTCAATTCCAGTTTTTTGCCGGAGGATGTTGCCGAAGCCTATGATATTCCGCGCTCCCGTTCGCTGGCGTACCTGAGCATTTCGGTACTGAAGAAGGTCAAAAATGATGTGCCAGCTCCAGTCACCGCAGAACTGACGGGCACGATCAAAAATCTTATTGGTCAGAGCCGCAGTATCGAATTCCGGGAAATCAAAGAAACCAATGCGGTCTATTACGTATCGACCTTCCGCTTCGATAAAAATGAAGTATATCGCATTGATCTGGACGTCACCCCAGACGGTAGCAACCGTACTTTTGATGTGAGATTCAGCCAGAAATTTTATCAGGAATAACCATGACCCGAATCGTTCTTGCCAGTGGAAACAAAGGCAAACTGCGTGAATTTTCAGCCATGTTTTCTGAGCATTTTGCGAACGATAACGTTGAGCTGATTCCACAGACAGAACTGAATGTCTCTGACGCCGACGAGACAGGCCTGAGCTTCGTTGAAAATGCCATCATCAAAGCACGTCACGCCTGTCAGGTCACTGGACTGCCCGCTCTGGCCGATGATTCGGGCATTGAAATTGATGCACTTGACGGTGCCCCAGGAATCTACAGCGCTCGCTACTCAGGTGAAGGCGACCAGGCAAATAACGCGAAAGTCCTGGAAAATATGAAGGGTATTCCAGAAGCGCAACGTACCGCGCGCTTTCAATGCGTTCTGGTATATATGCGCCATGCCGAAGATCCGACCCCACAAGTATTTCAGGGGGCGTGGGAAGGCATTATTCTGACCGAACCATCGGGCACTGAAGGCTTTGGTTACGACCCGATATTCTATGTTCCGAGCGAGCAATGCAGCGCAGCTGAACTGAGTCGTGAGCGTAAGAACAATTTATCTCATCGCGGTCAGGCCATTCAGCAACTGCTGGCCCGCTGGCGCCCTTAAAGCGATCAATGACTGCTAAAACATCACAAAGAAGAACACCTTGAACATGCTTGAACAACTCGAACAGAAAATTCTGAATACAGTTTCTGCACTGCAGGAAACACGGAAAGAAAATAAAGCCTTACAGGCAACCACCGAAGAATTAAATAATACGATCGCTGAGCTTCGTCAGACCGTTCTGGATGCTGAAGAGCGCCTGCAACATCGCGACACCGCCATTACCGCACTGCAACAGCAGTACGAGTCCGTTAAGAGAGAAAATACTCGTCTGTCTCACGAAAAAAATGAGTGGGAAGTGAAAGTATCTGCGCTGATGGAAGCCATTGACGAGACAGAGTTTGAACTCGAGTCGCCTTCTATAGGGCCTTCTTCAGCGACCGGAGTCGCCTGAAAGGATCATGGCACTGCCTCCTCTGAGTCTGTACATCCACGTTCCGTGGTGTGTACGCAAATGTCCTTACTGTGATTTCAACTCTCACGAGGCAGGCAGCGATATTCCTGAGACAGGGTATATTCAGGCGCTTCTGAATGATCTTGAACAGGACCTTCACTGGGTACAGGGGCGCCCCATAGAAAGTATCTTTTTTGGTGGAGGCACCCCCAGTTTATTATCTGCCCGAGCCTACGAAACGCTCCTCACCGGGCTGACTGAAAAACTCACCTTCAGCCCTGATATAGAAATCACCCTGGAAGCCAACCCCGGAACGTTCGAAGCGGATAAATTTAAAGCCTATCGACAATTGGGCATTAACCGCTTATCCATGGGTATTCAGAGTTTTCAGCCCGAACACTTGAAAAAGCTTGGGCGAATACACGACAGAGCACAGGCACTCGCGGCCATTGAAACTGCCATCAATGCCGGATTCAGTAATTTTAATCTCGACCTGATGCACGGCCTGCCCAACCAGACGCCAGAGCAGGCGCTCGATGATTTAAATACCGCGCTGTCGTTTCAGCCACCTCACCTGTCCTGGTATCAGCTGACGATTGAACCCAACACCGAATTTTATAAGCGTCCACCGGTTCTGCCTGAAGACGATACCCTATGGGATATTCAGGAGCAGGGACAAGAAAGACTGGCACAAGCCGGGCTGAGTCAGTACGAAATTTCGGCGTATTCGCAGCCTGATAAGCAAGCCAGACACAATATTAATTATTGGCGCTTCGGTGATTATCTCGGCATAGGTGCAGGTGCACACGGAAAAATCACGACCTCTGGGCCACAAGGGCTGACCATACTTCGCACACGCAAAACGCGCCTTCCGAAAGACTACTTAAATACCGAAAAACGTTTTCTTGCAGGGCAAGATCGCATCGCGCCTGACGACACAGCGCTGGAGTGCATGATGAATGCGTTACGCCTGCATGAGGGCATCCCTGTCAGCGACTTTGAGGCCCGGACAGGCATGACGCTGAGCAGTATTCAAGCCCCACTGAGCAAAGCGCGCTCTCTTGGATTAATTGAATGCGATACTACTATCCGGGCTTCTGAGCGCGGCCAGCAATACCTGAATGAACTGCTTGCCCTCTTTCTGACCGATTAAATATCGTCAGGAAATCAGGCGACCGACACTATCCGCAGGTCTGGTTGCGGGGCATACAGCTCCTCAAGATAAGTACTCGCCGCCGCGACACCCATGTCGTAACCATCCACCAGCTTTTTCTCATTCATACACAGGCGCGACACAGCAAACTCCGGCGGTGGAGCAATAACGCGTACCCGGCAGCCTTCCGGAGGCGAGGCAATAAAATCGAGGCTCTCGTTATATTGTGCGGTGCGGAATTTCATGGCATTCATCAGGCCCGCTTCACCCGCAAACATTTTCTCAAGCAGCCAATGGCTCTGACTGTCTTTTTTACGAAAACCCAGAGGCTGTGAAAGCACCACCGTAATGTCGTCAGCCCCCATGTTCCAGGCCTGGCGAACAGGGATGGAATCAGCCACGCCACCATCAACATAGCGTTCTGAGTTGACGGTCACAGGCGAACGATAGAAGTAAGGGATTGCACAGGTTGCCACCATGGCGTCATGCACTGTGTTTCCTGTGACGGGCAGATAATGTGCCTGCCCTGTGTCGACATGCGTCGCAGTGGCATACAGTTCCATATCACCCACGAACTCAGCCAGAGGAAGCTGCTGGTGTGTGTAATGCCACAACCAGTGTACGTCGGTCATATGCCCGCCCCGGACGAAACGTACCGGGCTGAAGAACTCTTTCTGGCGTGCGTATTCCATAATCGCCGTGCGTGCCCGTCCGGGTTGCCGGGACAGGTATCCTGTCAGGTTGGTGGCTCCTGCCGATACACCGATGGCAAAATCAAACTCGTGGTAACCTCGTTCGAGAAAGTGATCAATCACGCCGCTGGCGAATATGCCGCGCATCGCACCACCTTCAACAACGATCGCTTTCTTTGACCCACCAGCCGTATCGTTGCTTGCCACACTGTCTTTTACGCTATTGTTTACAGTATCGTCGCTTGCCATATCGATCTCCGCTTAGTTCCAACCCTCGTGGTAATCGCTGCTACCGATCTTTATTTCTGATCGTGCATTGCCAACATATTTCAGAAGGGTGACACCCATATTGGTTCCATTGAAATGAATTTTTCCAATTCAACCAATAGGCAAAAGCTTGCTGACTGCGACAATCAGGGCAAACAAAAAAGCCCGATGCAGTACACCGGGCTTTTATCAAGGAGTAGCTATCAAGGCTAAATCAAGCTCAACTAGACACCTGCGTCATAGCGATAAACTCTTCCATGTCACGTAATTTCTCGAAGCTCGGATCATGAGCAGCCTGCTCGCGCAGGGCCTCCGACGTTTCAATCGCCTCAGAGAGATCACGCAACGCTTCTTCAATGTAGCCACTTTCAGCGTGTGCACAAGCACGTTGGTACTTCGCGTGACTGTTTTCAGGATCAATCGTCAACGCGCGATTCGCCAGAGCGTTGGCCCATTGGTTCTGGCCAAGCAGTAAGGCCGCATCCGCCTTGTAGGTAATCGCTTCAACGTCATCAGGTCGCAGGGCAAGAATCTGATCGTAAATGGCGATTTTATTCTGCGCACTCGATTCCTGAGACGCTTTTAACCAGAGTGAGTGGACTTCGTTCGTCAGCTCAATCTCTTCCTGAGTCGCCGCAATATGACGGGACTTGCTGTGCAGCTCACGCTCAAGTTTCTCAAGACGTTCTTCATAGGAACTGGTAATCCGGGAGATCTCGTCATTGGCGAGGGCACTCGCTCTGTCTTTAATCTCGCGTAAGGAATTCCAGCCAACCAGTACCAACAGAGTTGAGGCACCAGCGATAAGATAGAAAAAATAGGTAACGGTATCGGTCGCGTACATCAACGCTTTATCAGCTACACCAAGCTCGCGATCCGTCATTTTCTCGGTGACTTCGACACGGTGGTCGGCCAGCATCTGACGAAGCACTTTGACTTCATCCAGCAGGTAACGCTCGGTGAACGCAGAATAAAGAGGCGCATCAAGCGCCTCTATCGTTTTTTCAGCCTTGGCATAGTTTGCCTGTACTTCTTCGGCCGATTCAGCAGTTTCAGTTGTTGGGGCGGCGTTGACCCGCGCCGGTAAGATCACCAGCGCTGAGGCGAACACCATCAGGGACAAGAATATATGCCAGACGGTTCTTATCATGCGGACTGTACCGCCTCCCAATCACTGTTGTTCTCGATCAGGCCAGTGTGCAGTGCTTTTACCGCAGCAGCATAATCCTGGTCGGCAACAATGAACATCATATCCACCTGGCGCATCGCCTGGTGAACAGAAAGAATGTTCACACCCGCGTCAGACAAAGCGGACGCCGCGGACTTCAACAGGCCCGGAACCTTCATATCACTACCGATTGCACTCACCATTGCCATCTTCTCAACCCGAATATCGGCATTAGTGTAGTTGGCCTGTAAACGATCCATCAACCAATTGATGCGACGCTTGTTGCCCTTAAGGTAGAAAGTCACGGTGTTAGCGTTGAAGTCTTTCGTCAGAACACGTACGCCAGACTCAAATACCAGGTCGTTCATCTTCTGGCCGTAAGACGGATCGCCCACCATGTCCTGATCGAACAGTTCCATCGCCCAGACGCTGCGGGTACCCGCAATGATCTCGACCTTAGGTGTTTTACTGCTGTAGTCACTGCGGATTTCAGTACCGCGGTGCTCAGGTTCGAAGGTATTTTTCACGCGAAGCAGGATATTACGCTTACGCAGGCCCGCCGCGGCACGTGGGTGGATAGCTTCCATACCCAGGTTGGCCAGCTGGTCAGCAACGTCATAGTTGGTCAGACCAATCGGGTGTACGTTCTCAGCACCGACCATTTCCGGATCGGCCGTACTCAGGTGATATTCTTTGTGAATAATCGCTTCGCCTGCGCCCGTGACGGTCGCAACTTTCGAGAAAGTCATTTCACTGTAGCCACGGTCATAGGTTTTCATCAGGCCTTCACGGCACTGGGTATAACCTGTCACGATCGGCATTTCCTGAGTGAAATCGACGTCAGCAAAGGCATCGCTGATGTGATCTTCCAACGTCTGCTGGCTGTCTGAGCGCCAGTTCGTCAGGTCAATAAAGCGTGCGTTGATATCGTGCAGCTTCAATAGCTGAACCGAGTTGTAAGCACTGTGAGCTTCGCCCAGAGCACTCAGCATCTCGCGTACACGGTGCAGGTGATCATCCAACTGGAAGTGGCCGAAAGTACAGACGTTTTCCAGGTGCTCAAGGCACTGTTTAACGTCTTCGATACGGCTGCTGATGAACTGATCGGCACGACGACGAACAATATCCTGACCTTCAAACATCTCTTCATTCATGGCCAGCATGGCTGCCTGCACTTCGTACAGTTTCTGCTGCCATGGACGGTTTTCGTCCATCTCAGAGAAGAGCGCGTAAACACCCGGCTCACCGGTCTTTTTGTGTTCAAGAAGTCCATTTGTCATACCGGCATAGGCCGATACAACAAAGGCACGCTGATATAAGGTTTTTTCAGTACCACCGTGTGGTACCTGCGGGCGCTGCCAGATATTTTTCAGAACGTCGTCGTAACGGCTCATCGAAGTGCCGCCGATTTTTTCTACACTGTGCTTAATCATGTTATTCCTGCTGATTCTGTAAGTTAGTTGGATTGGCCCGTTTCCAGGCCATCACGCGAATCAGTCTTCGATGGTCTCGGCTTCCAGTGCGTAGACACCATTCTCATCGTGGACTTCCTTGCCGTTCAGTGGCGGATTAAACACGCATGCCATGTGCATATCTTTGGTCGCGCGCAGTAAGTGCTTATCGTGCTTATCCAGAATATAGAGAGTGCCCGGACGGATCTGGTAAATTTTGCCGTCTTCTACCGTCTCAATTTCACCTTCGCCCTGCATGCAGTACACAGATTCGAGGTGGTTCTGGTAATGAATAGGCGTTTCAGTACCCGCGAAGATAGTGGTGATATGGAATGAGAAACCCATGTTGTCGTCTTTCAGCAACATGCGCACGCTTTCCCAGTTGCCACCATCAATAGCGCGACTACTGTTTTTGCATTCTTCGAGTGTTCTTACGATCATTTTTGAGTTTTCCTGAATTTGTTAGCGTTAAGAGTTTAGAGGAGGCTTCTTAAGAAGCCTTACTCACCTGCTCAGACATTACCTGGGCAACACATTTCTCAAGAATATCGAGACCCGCACTCAACTTGCTTTCTTCAATGGTCAGCGGTGTGAGAATTTTCACAACCTGACCGTCAGAGCCACTGGTCTCAATGATCAGATTATGCTCAAACGCTAATTCAGTAATTGCATCGGCGATGTCACCGTTAGCAAACTCGAGACCCTGCATAATGCCACGACCTTTGTGCTTCATCTTAGAGGTGCCACCGTTTTCTGCCTGAATCTCTTTCAGACGACGACGGATAACACTTGCTTTGTGCTGAATTTCTTCAGCAAAGCGGTAGTCGCTCCAGTACTCTTCAAGTGCGCGACGTGCAGTAACGAACGCATGGTTGTTACCCCTGAAAGTACCGTTGTGCTCACCCGGGCCCCAGATATCGAGCTCTTCTTTGAGCAGAACAACCGCCATCGGCAGACCGTAGCCACCCAGCGATTTCGACAGAGTGATTACGTCAGGCTCGATACCGAATTCTTCAAAGCTGAAGAAGGTACCTGAACGACCACAACCCGCCTGAATATCATCAACGATGAGCAGCATATCGTGCTTCTTACAGATCGCCTGCAGACCTTGCATCCATTCTTTAGACGCAACATTCAGACCACCTTCACCCTGGATACACTCAACAATGACACCGGCTGGATGACCCAGACCTGATGAACCGTCTTCGAGCGCTTTATCCAGATATTCGAGCGTATTGAAATCGCCAAGGTAACCATCATACGGCATAAACTGAACACCAGTTGTTGGCAGACCACTGGCCTTCTTGTAGTAACCGTTACCGGTAACCGCTGCAGAACCCTGAGTCACACCGTGGAAACCATTGGTGAACGAGATAATGGTCTGACGGCCGGTATTTTTACGAGCTACTTTCAGAGCCGCCTCAACCGCGTTAGTACCGGTTGGACCAGTGAACTGAACTTTGTAGTCCATGTTGCGTGGCTCAAGGATCAGGTCACGGAAAGTCTCAAGGAAGGCAGCCTTCGCATCGGTATGCATATCCAGACCGTGAGTCATGCCATCCGCTTCGATGTAATCAATCAGAGCCTGTTTGAACGCCGGGTTGTTGTGACCGTAGTTGAGTGTGCCTGCGCCACCCAGAAAATCGATGTATTCGTTGCCATCGCTGTCGGTCACGGTAGCGTTCTGCGCCTTAACAAAGGTCACAGGGAATGAACGGCAGTAACCACGAACGTTTGACTCAAGATCTTTAAAAATACCCATATCAGATTTCCTCTGTATTTGGTTTAAATTCTGTTATTGCGCAGCGCTGATATCAGCACTACCGAAAGGACCAATGTGGACGAGCATTTCTGTTTCATGCTGTCCTGCAAAATGCTGTTCTTTATCGAACATAACGCGTTCGTTCAGCGGTGCATCTAATTTGCGGGCAAGCCTTCTGAATAAATTCCATGAAGCTTCGTTACCCGGCGTAATGCTGGTGTGGAGATGACGAACCGTACCTTCGTGACGGGAAAGCAGCTCAAGCAGCATTTTGCTGGCAAGACCCAGACCGCGAGCTTTGGGGCTGACAGCTACCTGCCAGACAAAGAGAGTGTCTGGTTGTTCAGGCAGAAGATAACCGGAGATAAAACCGATCGTTTCACCCTGCTCTTCAGCAAGCACCGCGGTATCGCGGAAGTGAGAACACTGCAGGTTGTTGCAGTACATTGAATTTGTATCCAGAGGCTTGCAGTTTTCCACAAGATTATTCACTACAGAGCCGTCTTCCGGGTTTGGCTTGCGCATTGTGATTAGGCGCTGAGACTGATCTTTTTCGTTGGGCGCTGCCTGCGCCAGAATCTGATTCATTTCCTCTTCGAGATCCGCGTACCGGCGTAAGCCATTACGTCCTCGTCAATTGCTAGGGTTAGTCAATTACTTTGAACTCTAAACATTATAGCCAATCGAAAAATATATACAACTCTAAATATATTTCATCCGATCTCAGACTTTTCGATTGAGAAGAACGCATTTTTTTGTACAATAAACGAACTAAATAGGCGTATTTTGTGTGATTGCCACCAATCCCTCGAGAAAAATATATAGAGATCGATATTTTGAGATCTAAATATAGGACGGGATGCGCCACCCGGATTAGCGGTCAGGAGGCCCCCTTATGAATATTTCGTACTCTATTGATCAGCAACAAGGTAAACTAGAGGGAAAGAATCATGACCCTCTGTTGGAAGACGAAAAATCTATGAACCGCTATGACGAGGTGCTGGTTGCACTGCGGCGCATCATCCGCGCTACTGATCTACACTCTAAGCAACTGAGCAAGGTGTCAGGTCTGACTTCCCCGCAGCTTCTTATCCTGCAGACCCTGCGTCACCATGGCGAACTGACTGTCGGAGATGTAGCACGTAGAGTCAGCCTCTCTCAGGCGACAGTGACCACCATTATCGATCGCCTCAGTAAACGCGGATTTGTTGTCCGCGAACGCGGCAGCACAGACAAACGAAAAGTATTTGTGCACCTCACAGAACAAGCGATCCAGGCTTTGGTTGATGCCCCCCGCCCGTTGCAGGATAGTTTCGTGCAGCAGTTTCAGGATTTGAGAGACTGGGAGCAAAGCATGATCCTGACGTCTCTGGAACGAGTGGCCTATATGATGGATGCGCAGCACATTGACGCTTCCCCCGTACTTGATCTTGGTCAGCTTGATCGAACTGACCCGGGCAACCACTGACAACACCCCCTCTCATGAGGTGCATTGTCATCAATGTGCCTCCCGCTTATCCCGATTGCCTCCTGATCGCGCATAACAGTCTATACAGTAGAATTGTTGTAGCGCATCAGCGGGCGCTCATCCCGCTTTTCTACTGTTTTACTGGAGATACACATGACTGACGTTGTCATAGTTGCAGCTACCCGTACCGCTATCGGAAGCTTTGGCGGATCACTTGCCGGACTGTCCGCCGTCGACCTCGGCGCGGCGGTGATTTCATCCATCATAGAGAAAACTGGTATCGACGCAGGACTCGTCGATGAGGTATTGATGGGCCAGGTACTGACGGCCGCCGCCGGCCAGAATCCTGCGCGCCAGTCAGCGATCAAAGCTGGGCTTCCCCCTTCTGTTCCTGCCATGACCATCAACAAAGTCTGCGGCTCGGGACTGAAGGCCGTTCACCTTGCCGCACAGGCCATTGCTTGTGGTGATGCTGAGGTCATCATCGCGGGCGGCCAGGAGTCTATGTCCAACGCACCGCACGCCATGCCGGGCTCCCGTAATGGTCAGCGCATGGGACCTATTACCATGGTCGATACGATGGTCGTGGATGGCCTCTGGGACGCATTCAATGACTACCATATGGGAACAACAGCCGAGAACATCGCCTGTGACTACAACATCAGTCGCGAAGAGCAGGACGCCTTTGCTGCGGCATCTCAGAACAAAGCGCTCGCCGCGATTGAAGCAGGCACATTCGATGCTGAAATCACCCCGATCGAAATCCCTCAGCGTAAAGGCGACCCTATCGTATTCAAGGTTGATGAAAATCCGCGCCCGGGAACAACCGCAGAAAAGCTTGCAGGCATGCGCCCGGCCTTCAGTAAAGACGGCTCAGTCACCGCTGGTAATGCTTCATCGCTCAACGATGGCGCCGCCGCCGTTATGCTCATGAGTGCAGCCAAGGCCGCAGAGCTGGGTCTTCCAGTGCTGGCGACTATCAAAGGTTACGCCAATGCCGGTGTTGAGCCACGCATTATGGGAACAGGGCCGATTCCAGCGACTAAAAAATGCCTGAGCAAGGCAGGCTGGTCGGTTGCTGACCTGGATCTGATTGAAGCCAATGAGGCCTTCGCAGTTCAAGCGCTGTCAGTCAACAAAGGGCTGGAGTGGGATGCTGATAAGATCAATGTGAACGGCGGTGCCATCGCCCTTGGCCATCCGATCGGGGCCTCAGGCTGTCGGATTCTGGTCACACTGCTGCATGAAATGGCTCGGCGTGATGCGAAGAAAGGTCTCGCCACCTTGTGCATTGGCGGAGGAATGGGCGTTTCTCTGGCGGTAGAGCGAAGTTAAGCAAAGAGCCAAACGGGGTGTCCATTGGGATACCCCGACCTCTATACCTCTGTGAACTCTGTTACTTTGCCTTCAATGATTAATACGTAGGGAACGAAGGTTCGATTAAACTCGCTGCGCTCTATGGTAATCATGCCCGCAAATGGATCACGCAGGTAAACGTACTCTTCGTCTTCAAAGTAGTAGAGGTAGAAGCGGTCAACACCTTCCGGGTTGTCCTTCAACAGGAGATAAGGACCATCTTGCTGCTGAAGCTTGCGCTGTGCCAGATCCAGTAACAGATCGTCAGATTTAAAAGCGCTGGCACGAAGTCCCAATGCAGCTGCTGCCTGTTTTATGTCGTAGAAGTTGAAGCCGCGCTGCTCACGGATTCTTACCGGATCACCGTGAATGAACAGCAAAGCAAATATATCGACTTCGCTGGTTTTCACACCCATGCTCTCCTCGAGCATGACAGACACCATATAAGCACAACCCGACGACTCAAGAGCAGCATGCGTCTGCTTATCTTCCAGCGCTGGGGTATCTTCGACTGCGAATGCACACGCAGAGCTGAAGAACCATACAAGCATTGTCAGTACTGCGAATTTCATCTGGGAATATGCTCATGTTGCAAAACGGGCCAAGAATGACGGGACACCCTCAAACTGAACAGGTGATATCCCATCAACTTCATGTCCTGATATGTCCTATTTAAAATTAGTCCAGGTGAGCCATATCGTGAAGCAGGGCATGCTGACTTTTTCACTTTGGCCGCAGAAGCTCCCTGAATGGCAGCAGAGTTAACAATCTGCACGTTTGCACTGGCTGACTCTGCCAGCTCGGCATAAGCTGATCTCTCTGAATGGTGAGATCCCCATAGCACCTCACTGCTTCTCTCATTTTCGCGCGCACCATGCCGCGACACTGCAAAGGAACGCCATATGACAACCGCGCGACCTGTCACCGGGCAAATGTTGACGCAGCCTATGCTGATCAGTGATTTACTGGAATACGCAGCCGCTCATCACGGCTCTCGAGAGATCATCAGCCGCAGGCTTGAAGGGGATATTCACAGATACACATACAAGGACGCGCTACGGCGGAGTAAGCAGCTGGCACATGCGCTGATTTCACTGGGAGTACAACCCGGTGATCGTGTAGCAACGCTGGCCTGGAACGGCTATCGCCACTTCGAGTGCTACTACGGGATATCGGGCATCGGTGCCATCTGCCATACGGTGAACCCGCGCCTGTATGCGGAACAGGTCGAGTACATTATCCAGCACGCTGAAGACTGCTATGTCTTTCTCGATGCCTGTTTTGCCCCGCTTCTGGAGCCCATCGCCGACAAACTCTCCAGCGTTAAAGGGTTCATTCTGATGATCGACGAAGATCAGATGCCCGACACATCACTGCCGTATGTTCACAACTATGAGCACCTGCTGGCTCAGCAACCAGATATGTACGAATGGCCCCGTTTTGAAGCGGATACCGCTGCCTGCCTGTGCTACACCTCTGGCACCACAGGCAACCCCAAAGGCGTTCTGTACTCACACGCATCCACCGTTCTGCACGCCTACGCCAGCCGCAACCCGGATGCCCTGAATGTCTCTTCCGATAGTGTTGTGATGCCTGTTGTCCCCATGTATCACGTATGCGCCTGGGGAATGCCGTACATTGCTCCTATGTCAGGTGCCTCCCTCGTACTTCCAGGGGAGGGAATGGATGGCCCGGACCTGTATGAGCTGATTGATGTTGCGCAGGTCGACATGATGCTCGGAGTACCGACAGTCTGGCTGCGCCTCATCGATTATCTGAAAGCCAACGACCTCACCATTCCGTCAGTGAAAACCGTGGGCGTTGGCGGCTCCGCCTCGCCTCGTTCTCTGGTCGAAACACTCGATAAAGACTTCGGCATTTATCTGCTTCCAATCTGGGGGATGACTGAGACATCGCCACTGGCAACGCTTGGAGCACCGACCAAAGCCATGGCCAGTATGTCTGATGATGAACGCTACCGGATTCAGACAACCGCCGGTAAGCCCATGTTTGGCATTGACCTGGAAATCTTTGATGACGACGGAGAGCCGCTGCCACACGATGGCACCAGTCGCGGCTTCCTTCGGGTCAGAGGCCCCTGGGTGCTAAGCAGTTACTACAAGACAGAAAAGCCCGACGCGTTTTTCACCGATAAAGATGGCGGTGTCTGGTTCGACACCGGTGATATTGCGGTGATCGACGAGCAAAGCTACCTGCAGATCGTCGACCGCGCGAAGGACGTTGTTAAATCAGGCGGTGAATGGATCTCCTCCATCGATCTGGAGAATGCTGCGGTCGGCCACCCAGAAGTCGCAGAAGCCTGCGTTATTGGTGTGAAGCACCCCAAGTGGGATGAACGGCCTCTGCTGTTTATCGTCGCACTTGAAGGCAAGACCGTCACAAAAGAAGACGTCTATGCCTATCTCGATGGAAAAATCGCTAAGTGGTGGATGCCCGACGATATTCTCGTGGTGGACGAACTCCCTCATACCGCCACAGGGAAACTGCAGAAACGTAGCCTCCGGGATGAGTACATCAACTATTTGGTTGATAAAAACTGAACCGGCCCTGAGATAAAGCCAGACTGAACACCTGAAGTTGAACGCCTGTCTCAGCCTTCAACTTCGGGTAATTTTATAGCCATCCAACTACCCGCCATCCCCATAAATGACAGTATCAGGATAACGCCACTGACACCGATCAGCGGCTCCAGCAGACTGATAAACCCTGTCATAAGCAACATAACGCCAATTAGTGTGTTGCCCACAGATACATAATCCGTGCGCTTATTGCCTTCACCGAGGTTGACCACATACGTCTTTCTTCCCAGACGAACCCCTTGATGGGCGATACTCAATACAAAATACAACAGAGGTAGTACCCAGATTTCTGAAAGCCACTCGGTTCGGAATGCTCCGATAAGAAATATCACTCCACCGACAGCCGCAGACATCATCCCCGCACGAACCATGACAAGGCGACTGGAGACATCCGCGAAGCGCCCCCAGAAGCGCCCTGACACCAGGCTGCCCGCACCACTAGCGGCCATAAACAGAGCCAGCATACTGATCGCCGCATCCAGTTCCTGATGAGCAAGAACTACAATAAAAGGCGCCGTGAGCGCTGAACAAAGAAGTAAAGAACGGGACAATAAGAAACGCCGGAAAGGTGCGTCGGTTTTCAGTAACGACAGTCTGGCAAAGGCTTCCTTGAGTCCATTGTTCCCACCGTCTGTCTCTCCCGGAAATTCATTAATTCCGGCATAAACGCCACCAGCAATCACCCACATCAGGGCTGCCAGAGCAAAACCAGTGGCGTAGAGAGTTGTTGAGCCTTCTCCCAGCACCCCGCTGATCAGTAATAACGCAACCGTCAACGTAATCAGCCCCGCAGCTGTCTCGGCCCAGCCATTCAGGGTTCCGCGCCGGGCTTTTGGAATCGTCTTACCCAGAACGTCCTTGGATGCGACAGAACTCAGCCCCCGTGACAGACTGAAGACAACGACTAACACCAGCATCGCCCAACCTGCCGATGCTCCTTCCAGCGAGAAGGCGACGGCTGCAATACCCAACACCGCCAGTGCCTGCAGTGCACTGCCCAGAACCGACATCCATTTACGGATAGCCATGGTGCGTACGACACTGGCGATGGCCAGCTGTGGCAACATCGAACCCGACTCACGAATCGGCACCAACCAGCCGAGCATCCACGCAGGAGCGCCGACTGACTGCATTAACCAGGGTAAGGTAATTTTAGGATTGACCAGTGCATCACCCAGCTTGGAGAAAAACATACTGAGCAAGGTTTTGAGGAAATTGCCGGGGACTTCCTGACATGCGCTTTCAGGAATCGACTTACAGGCGCGGGCGTCTTCGTCATTAACCAGTTTTTCGTAGATATCATCGGTCAGGCCTGACCGGTGAGAAGCGTCTGTCATGAGCAGTTCATCCTGTAGAACCCGTCACATAGGAAGGCTCATGATAGCAAGGGCAATGAAAGCGAGCCATTGAGCCGGACCCGCATGGATCCGGCCGGCAGGTCAGCTGTACTTGGTCATAAAGGCCTTAACGGCAGGGGCAATGCTCTCGCGGAATTTACGACCGTTAAAAATACCGTAATGGCCTACACCCGGCTCCTCGCGGTGAATTTTCATTTTGTCGGGAATACCGGCACAAAGATCCAACGCGCAAGCGGTCTGCCCTTTACCGGTGATATCATCGAGCTCGCCCTCAATCGTCATCAAAGCCATATCTTTAATGGCCTTCAGATCAATGACTTTTCCGCGATACTCCATCGTGCCTTCAGGCAGCTGATACTCCAGGAATACTTTGCGGATGGTATCGAGGTAATAGCGGGCCGGCATATCCATCACCGCGAGGTACTCGTTGTAAAATTCTCTGTGCGCTTCTGCGCTGTCTCCATCGCCCTTCACCAGGTCAGTGAAGAACTTAAAGTGCTTACTGACGTGGTTATCCATATTCATCGACATAAATCCAGACAACTGGATAAAACCGGGATATACCGACTGGCCCCGACCCGCAAAGCCATCCGGCACGTGGCAGATCACATTATCTTCGAACCACTCAAGATCTTTACCCGAGGCATAGTCGTTCACTTCTGTCGGGCTGATACGCACATCAATCGGCCCGCCCATTAAGGTCATGGACTTGGGTACCGCTTTGCTGCCCTGCTCTGACATAACACTCGCCGCGACAAGTGCCGGAACACAGGGCTGACACACTGCCAGAACGTGAGTATCCGGGCCAAGGAACTCCAGAAATTCGATCAGATAATCGACATAATCATCAAAACTGAATTCACCTTTAGAACGCGGAACATCACGAGCATTCAACCAGTCGGTGATGTAGACCTCATGATCTGGTAAAAACTCAGCAACTGTCCCCCGCAACAAGGTGGAAAAGTGTCCGGACAGTGGCGCTACGATCAGCAGCTTAGGCTGTTCAAGGCCACGCTTCCGACGGCGGAAATGAACCAGATCGCAATAAGGCTTTTCAACGACACTGCAATACTCGATGCCCACTTCACGGCCATCAATACGTGTCGTATCGAGTCTCCATTCCGGTTTTTCATAGAAATCCGTTAAACGCTCAACCAGTTCAAGCGAGGCACGAACAGTGCGCAGATACCAACCATAATTCATCGGGTTCCAGGGTTGGTAAAACATCTGCCGGGACAGGCGTGCCGCCACATGCATCGGGCGTAGCGCATTCATTACGTGGGCATTGATTGTGTAGAGCATTCCATTCCACCTCGTCATCGCACCAGAATTTATCCGGGTCATGCCCCGGATCAGGGAAGACTTCCAGCATAGCTGAAGGTTCAGATGTGTCTGTTCATTCATTGAAATTTAATCTGAACCAACCGGACGATCAGGACGTTTATTTTCCTCTGGGGTCAAATTGTCTATACTGTGAGTTAAGTTTGCCTCTTTATGGCCCGATAAGTTCGGGATTTGGCGCACCGCGCCCTGTGGGTAACACTGGTAATGACGTTATTTTGCAATGTGCGGAAAACCCGCCTGCCAATAATAATAACGAGGAGAGGTGGCCATCATGAGTACACAAACAAAAAACAGCGAAAGCGCTATCAGCAAAGATCACAGATTCACGAGCTTTAGTGAGTTTTATCCTTATTATCTCTCTGAGCATCGGAACTCCACCTGCCGCAGCCTGCACTACATTGGCAGCTCGATTGGCTTGGGTGTTCTGTTGTTTTCACTGACCAGTGGGAATTTCCAGTACATTCCGATGGCTCTGGTAGCTGGTTATGCCTTTGCCTGGATCGGACATTTCTTCTTCGAACACAATAAACCTGCCACTTTCCGCTATCCTTTATGGAGCTTCATGGGTGACTGGGTAATGCTGAAAGATTTTTTGCTGGGACGTATCGACAAAAAACTACCTCGCTCCTGACAGAAACGATCGATTGCAGCCCAATGTGGAGGCGATGATGAGACGCGCGTTATCCATCGCAATGACCGCACTTACCGGTGCACTAAGTGTGTATCAGGCCAGTGCAGACACCATCAGCCTGAGAGCCGATATCTGGCCCCCCTACAACGCGACACCCGGCAGTGATAAACCCGGCTACATCGTCGAACTCGCGAACGAAATCTGGAATAGCGAAGGTCATCAGGTCGATTACTCAACGATTCCCTGGGAACGGGCCATCAGTGAAGCTCGTTCAGGAAACATCGACTGCATACTTGGTGCGTTACCAGAAGAAGTTCCCGACTTTGTATTTCATTCTCTTTCACTGGGGCTTGATCAGAGTACGTTTTACACCCGCTCTGGAAACCCGTGGACATATCACTCTCCCAGTCAGCTGAGCAACATCCGTTTGGGCGTCATTGGCGGCTACTCCTATGACCAGGGTGCTGTCGATGAACATATAGCAATGGCCATCCGCGACGGCTCTCCCGGTAGCCGGGTGCAGTTAATGAAGGGCGATAACGCACTGGAGAAAAACCTGCAGAAACTTCTGTCTGGCCGTATTGATGCCATTGTGGGTTCGGCCACTGTGGTCAACTACACAGTCGCTACGCTCGGTATGGAGGGCGCAGTACAACCCGCAGGCAACATCGGCGTTGCCGATGAGTTATATATTGCCTGCTCACCTGCGACGCCTGACAAGTCTGAGACATACACTCGCCAGCTGGATACCGGCATCCGACGCTTGCGAGAGTCTGGTCGACTTGCAGAAATACTTGAGCGTTACGGACTTAAAGACTGGAACTCTGAAACACCCCGAAACCTTGATATGTGAACTATGAAGTATTGAACCTGTCATAGTCACTCGCTATTCTGCAACCGAATACAGTCGTATCAAGGAATATCCAAATATGCTTCGTAAGCACGCACTGGTAGCGGCCATCGTTATCGCTCCAACCGCAGCAATGGCTGCAGAACCTTCGTGGGATGGCGCCGCCGAACTCGGTACCATTTTCACTTCAGGTAACACAGACACCCAGAGCATCAACGCTAACTTCATGGCAAAGCGCACCGGTGAAGTCTGGGATACCACATTGAAGTTGGAAGCCCTGACCAGTGAAGAAGACGGTGTTAAGTCAAAAGAAAAGTACAGCGCTCTCACTCAGTTTGACCGTAACTTTACTGAACACTCCTATATGGCCATCGTTGCGCAGCAGGAGCGTGCGCGCTTCAGCGGTTATACGTACCAGAGCACAGTATCGGTGAACTATGGTTATCGCGTTCTGAAAAACGACACCATGGAGCTGAACCTTGAGGCCGGTCCGGGTTATCGTCGCGACAAACTGAAAGAAAGTGATGAGATTCAGGAAGAAGCCATTGGGCGTCTGGCTCTGAGCTACGACTGGCAAATCCGCGAAGGCGTAAGCTTTATTGAAAACTTCACTGCAGAAATCGGCAGCGACAATTCTATCTACAAGTCAGAAACGGGTCTTCAGAGCCAGCTCAGCGGTAGCCTTGCATCGAAGCTGACTTATAAGGTGAAGCATGTGGAAGAAGTGCCGGAAGGTACTGAAAACACCGATACTGAATTCGGCGTTACCCTGGTTTACAGCTTCTGAGGTTTGCAGCTTCTAAGCACTGAAGCCTGAACAGTAAACCATTCACCATTGAAAAGGGGCGTTAACCGCCCCTTCTTATATTATTCGCTCTTGAGTTACTCACCCTCTTCCTGATCTTTCTCGCCGCGCTTGTCCTTAAGGCGATCCATGTCGTGGTGACGCCACTTATCCCGCTCTTCACGCTGCATCTTGCGCCATTTTTTCTTCTGCTCGTCTGTGAGAACCGACTTCACTGCTTTTTCAAAATCACGGCGGTCTTTCTCGCGCATTTTCATACTGACTGGCCATTCTTCTTCAGAGCAGGAAGATAACTTTTCTTCGAGCTCTGATTTCTGCTCACTCGTCAGGTCAAGTTTCCGGGAAAGGCGTTCAAGGTGCTCTTCACGACCTTCTTTTTCACGCTTGCGAACCTGCTCTTCCGCGATGGCTTGTTGCTCGTCAGTCAGAACCGAACGGATTTCTTCACGCATCTGTACGTAGAGGTCCTGACGCTGCTCACGGCGCTCTTTGCCTGCGGCCTCACTGGGCTTCATCTCACGAAAGCGATCCCGATACTTATCTTCAATCGCATCAATCTGCTCCTGCTGCTCATCGGACAGATTCAGTGAGCTTTCCCAATCGACCTTCTTCTGACGATCGTCAAACCCCCAGGCTTGAGCAGTCGTCATAAGTACACCGCAGGCAACAAGGCTCAGGGAGCGTTGAAAGCGGGCAATGGGAGTGGGCATTTTCATAAATCGATCCTGTGATGCGGTGCTTATTATCAGGTTATACTAGGCGTCACAGCCTAATATTTGTGTCCGACATTGCAAAGATTTGTCGCTGCCCCGGAGGATGTAAAAATGACTGAAGAAGATGAGCTCTTTCTGCAAGAGATGCAGGGGGTCAAGAAGCTGCAAACGCAGGAGCGCGTCCCCCTTCGTCGTGATCAGAAAGACAACAATGTTGCTGCGCGCCGCTCAGCGGCTGTATCTCAGGAGACAGCGAGCGACAAAAACCACCTGCGTGCCAGCGAGGTTCCAAGAGTGGGCCCGCACGATGTGCTCGGCTTTAAACGTCCGGGTATTCAGGACGGCGTATTCCGAAAGCTACGTTTGGGAAAATACGAAATTGAAGCCCGCCTCGACCTCCACCGTCGAACGATCGAAGAGGCCAGGCGAGAAGTCTATCGCTTCGTTAACGACTGCATAGGCGCCGATCTCAGAAGTGTCCTGATCATGCCCGGTAAGGGCGATCGCAATGAAGGTGACCCCGCAGTATTGAAGAGTTATCTGGTTTTCTGGCTTGAAGAGCTGGAAGACGTTCAGGCCTTCCATACCGCTCAGCCGCAAAATGGTGGCGCAGGTGCTTTCTATGTATTGCTGAAAAAGAGTGAGCGTAAGAAGCAGCAGGCACGAGAGCAATTCAGCAAAGGCAGAGTCTACTGAAGGGCTACCGCCCCTGCGCTATGTCTGCATCCATCTGATCGATCTGTGCTGCCATGAGGGCCTGGACCTCATCGGCAAGGCGCTTAGCATCGTCGCGGGTCAGGCCTTCGGTGCTGATCGCCGGTAGCTGCACCAGACGGCACTCACCTGCGCGCCAGCGCTTCAGGTCGATATTTTTATGAGTGCTACTTGCACAGACGGGAACAATCGGCAAACCGGCCTCAATTGCCAGAATAAAGGCTCCACTTTTAAAAGGTAAAAGGCCTCTGCCATTGCTACGGGTGCCTTCTGGGAACATATACACACTGCAGCCCTTTTCGCGAACAATCGTTGCGGCTTCTTCCATCGCTCCGCGCGCTTTGGAACGATCGCCGCGATTAATAAAGATATTGCCCGCCAACCAGAACAATACACCGAACAAAGGAATGTACATCAGGCTGTGCTTACCAAGGATCGCCATGTCATCCGGCAGGCTTTCGCCGTACATGTACATATCAAGGGTGCTCTGGTGATTCGCAACGTAAATCCCTTGAATGCTGTCCTCAGGTCGGTTGCGAACATCCACACGAACATTCATTACGAATCGTGCCCAGGAAAATATTATGGCAATAATACGACTGTTATTCCGGTTGAATGGTCGAATAATACAAATCAGAAGCCCAAGCAGGCACACAATAGGGAAATAAAGGGCTAAAAAGACGATTCGAAAAGCAGCTAACATAAAAAATCCGGCTTGAGGCAGCAGCGAAGCAGTCTAAACTCCTCTGCCAGCCCCACAAGGTGAACTTGTATCACGACACTGGCGTATTAACGCAAAAAGCGCTGATAAGCCGTATTGTCTGTCTCATCCCAGTAACGATAGCCGAGTTCTTCAAGATATCCCTGAAGCTGTTCACGTTTATCATCAGAAATCTGCAGGCCGACCAAGACACGGCCGTAAGCAGCACCATGATTGCGATAGTGAAACAGTGAAATGTTAAAACGCTTACCGAGTTTTTTAAGGAAGTTCAGCAAGGCCCCCGGGCGCTCCGGGAACTCAAAGCGATAGACCCGCTCATCGGTAACAGACGCAGGTGCGTGACCACCGACCATATGACGGATATGGTATTTCGCCACTTCATCATCGGTAATATCCATCAGCGTATAGCCCTCAGCCTCAAGGTCCGAGACCAGTGCTTTACGCGAACCCGGCTCGTCAGAGACTTTTACGCCGACGTAAATCTGCGCCTCATCATCGCGACTGTAACGATAGTTAAACTCGGTGATTGGTGATTTCCCCAGAAGGCTACAGAAACGCTGAAAGCTTCCCGGCTCTTCGGGAATGGTGACCGCAAGAATAACTTCACGACCTTCACCGATCTCAGCAACTTCCGAGATGTAGCGCATACGATCGAAATTCACGTTGGCACCGCTGAGGATGGCAACCAGATTTTTATTCTTACACTGCTCACGCTCGATGTACTTTTTCAGACCGGCAATCGCCAGGGCTCCGGCAGGTTCGCTGACGGCGCGGGTATCATCAAAGGTATCTTTGATCGCTGCGCAGATTTCATCCGGTGTGCAGGTGATCACCTCGTCAACATAGTCTTTGCAGACTTCCCAGGTATTTTCTCCAATCTGTGCGACCGCGACACCGTCGGCGAAGATACCTACTTCAGGAAGAACCACGCGACTGCCAGCAGCAAGTGCAGCGGCCAGACAAGCCGATTCACTGCTCTCAACCCCTACGATGCGGATTTCAGGAGCCAGCGCTTTGATGTAAGCGGCAACACCTGCAATCAGCCCGCCACCACCGACAGGAATAAAGATCGCATCCGGACGAACCGGCATCTGCCGCAGGATTTCCATACCGACCGTTCCCTGTCCAGCGATGGTCTCCGGGTCATCGTACGGATGGATGTAGGTATAGCCTTTTTCTTCGACCAGCTTCTGGGAGTACTGAAAAGCTTCATCAAACGCATCGCCATGCAGAATCACGCGAGCGCCACGTGCTTTTACAGACTTCACTTTAATTTCAGGTGTTGTCCGCGGCATAACAATCACGGCTTTGATGCCAAGCTTTTTCGCAGCCAGCGCCAGACCCTGAGCGTGATTGCCCGCCGATGCAGCGATCACTCCACGCGCTTTCTCTTCGTCAGTCAGCTGCACAACCTTGTTGTAAGCACCACGAATTTTGAACGAATACACAGGCTGCTTGTCTTCACGTTTAATCCATATCTGGTTTTCCAGTCGCTCACTGAGAAACGTTGCAGTATGGACAGGCGTCTCTTCAGCAACGTCATAGACGCGGGAAGAGAGTATTTTTTTAAGGTATTCGTTTAGCATGCCGCTGTTCCAAAAAAATCGAGAGCGAACGCGCATTGTAGCGCATGAAGCCTTATAATTCGCGAAAGCATTTCACCCGGATACAGACATTATGAATCAGGACGAACTCAAGCAGGCGGTTGGTCAGGCCGCGGTTGATTACATCAAGCCCCAGCTCGACGAAGACAGCATTGTTGGCGTCGGTACCGGCTCAACAGCGAACTGTTTTATCGACGCTCTCGCCGCCGTAAAACACCTGTTCGACGGTGCAGTTGCAAGCTCCGAAGCATCGGCTGAGCGCCTGAAAAGTCATGGTATCCCGGTGTACGACCTGAACAGCGTCGATGGCATGGATTTCTACATTGATGGTGCTGACGAAATTAACGAGCACCTTGAGATGATCAAGGGCGGTGGTGCTGCTCTGACCCGCGAAAAGATCGTTGCGGCAGTCGCAAAGAAATTTATCTGTGTTGCGGACGAGAGCAAAATGGTCGGCATGATGGGCACGTTTCCATTGCCTGTAGAAGTCATACCGATGGCCCGTTCACACGTTGCCCGTGAGTTGGTGAAACTGGGTGGTGACCCGGTCTGGCGTGAGGGAGTGGTCACGGATAACGGCGGCCAGATCCTTGATGTTCATAATCTGAAGATTCAATCACCGATGCAACTTGAGTCCGACATCAATCAGATCACCGGCGTCATTACCAACGGCCTGTTTGCGCAGCGTGGCGCGGACGTTCTGCTCCTCGGTACTCAGGACGGCGTTAAAACCCTGAAAGCCTGATACGCCGCTATGAGTGAGCGCAGGGAATCAGATCAACAAGCGCCGGCTCTGATCCGGCGAGGCTGGTTTCAGGGCATAGTGATCGCCCTTTTGCTAACGGGCGCCGCGATAGTGGCGCTCTATTTCTCGATCGTTCCTCTGCTGAACAACTGGCTTCCTCCGCTTCTTGATCGCCTGGTGGCTCCAGGCAGCCACCTCCAGATACGCAGCCTGACGAGCCAGCAATTCGCTGTCGATGAGCTGGACATTCAACCGGCGCCCGGCGTCCTTATTCAGATTCGTAACGCCGAACTGAATTACCACGGTACTGGCTTACTGCAAGGAAAGGCTGACAGCCTGACCGCCGAAACCCTTCGGGTTCATATCACTGCTGTCGATGACGCTCCTTCGCAGCCTTCATCGACTCTGAGTCCGGGCTTCGACGTTGACCTGCCTGTGATCACAGAACTAATGACACTGCCGGTCGACGATATCCGGGTCCAGACATTGGAGATCGATACCCCCGACATATCTGCCCGCCTGACAGGCTCTCTCCGGCCTGACCACTGGGGAGTCTCCGGTGACCTGAGATTGCCGCATATTCAGGAGTCAGTGACCGTCAATTTACAGCTGCAACGTAATGAACAGGGCAATGCTGAACTCCTCGCAATGCTCTCCCAGCAGGAAGCTTTGCTGGCACAACTCTGGGCCGGCCTGACCCAGACAGATGACACCAGCGATGCCAACATAAGACTTGAGGCAGACCTCAGCAAGATCCAGAACAGCCTGCCACAGATGGCTGACCTTCCGGTGAAAGGGCAGAACGTACTATTAGAAGGAACGCTCAACAGTCCCGCTCAGGCGCGATGGCCTGACGAACTGATAGCAGACCTGACCACCACGCTGACCACACGCAAGTCAGTGATCAGTGACAACATGTCGGTACAGCCCGCCGGGGTAGCTTTTTCCGTCAGGCGCTCAGCAACAGATGACGACTGGAGTCTGTTGTTGGCAACCCAGCCAATTGCAGCCTCAATCAGAACCAGCACTGACGGTCAGTTCAGCGACTGGAAAGCCACCACGCCGGGGCAGGCGCTGACCGCCACGTGCTCTCCTGGCGCTGACAGCTGCCAACTCGAAGGCTCGCTCTCCGCGCAGCTCTCTGGGTTATCAACGACCCGTATCACGCTGGAACCTGAAGGTGTCTGGACAGCAACGGGGGCGTCCTCCATCACACTGCCAGTCTCAGTCAGTTATCAACAGCCGGCACAGCAGGAGTTACCAGAATGGAAAATGACAGGTAACGGGCGTTTCAATGCAGAAATCAGCGACACAGGACAATGGTCGATTGCTTCGGACGATGGGCTGGTTCTCAATACCGAGATTGCTCCCTGGCAGGGCTGGGCTGTATCACCGCTGACTGTTTCTGTATTGCAGAACCTGATGGTCAAAGGCAGCCTTGATGACAACCGGCATGTACAAGCCAGAGACCTGCGCCTGAAAATAGCGCCTTTCACAGCGATATCGAAAGAACAGGATGCCCGCCTGCGGTTTGCGCCGTCACATCTTGGCTGCGATCCGGGCGACATCGACCTTCAGGACCTTGCAAACGGTCTGCTGGGTAACTGCACGCTCTCTGCGCGCCTCAATGATTCTGACTGGGGCCTATGGCCAATACCGGACATCAGCCTCAGCGGCCCGGTTACCATCACGATGGACGAGATCCGTGAACGAGTGGATGCGTCACTTGATCTCACCGCTGCGAACGGAGAGATTCATTTCCGCACCCGGGCTGAGCATGACCTGCTGTCCGGCAATGGTTCTCTGCAATGGCATCTGACCGATGCGAGCCTCGACTGGATGGCGCTCGGCCTTGCAGACATGGCCAACCTGACCAGCGTTCAGCTACTTAATGGCCACCTGTCAGGACAAGGCTGGCTGGACTGGCAAAGCAGCGAAAATGGATTCGAGCTGACTCCCGATATGATGCTCAGAGCTGATGGCGTAGGCCTGATTTACGACAACAGCATCACCCTCGAAGAATGGAATGCCATGCTTGCCCTGCGCCGCCCGCAGCAGGGCGAATACCAACTGGATGCACAGTTGTCTGGCAGCAAGCTCGACAGTGGTATTCCATTGACCAACCTGCTTGCCCGGACGCAGACGCGCTTCCCGGAAGATCTCAGCTATTTCGAAGTGGATGTTTACGAAATCCACACCGACTTATTGGGTGGTCGGATCTATGCACCTGAGATTCACTATGACAGTCGCAAAGACGTCAATGCCTTCGGTGTTCGTCTTGATCATCTGCAGCTCAGTCAGATTGCCGCCATTGAGAAAGAAGCCGGTATCAAAGCCACCGGCTTGCTGGATGGTATGTTGCCGATTGTGCTGACCAAAGAGGGTCCTATGGTACCGGGAGGCAATCTATTCGCCCGGGACCCGGGTGGTACCATCAAATATCAGGACGAAAGTGCCGATGCCCTCGCTCAGGCAGACCAGAGCGTCGGAATGGCAATGAAGCTGTTACAGAATTTTCAGTATGACGAGCTACAGTCAGGTGTGCGCTATCAGCCGGATGGACAGTTAAACCTGTCACTACAGTTTGAAGGCAAAAACCCCGACTTCTTCGATGGCCAGAAGACCCATCTTAACGTCAATCTGGACTACAACCTGCTTGATCTTCTCGAAAGCCTTCGGATTGCCAATGACGTGATTGAAAAAGTCGAACAGAAGTACAAATAAAAACGCCCGGGCAGCAAAGCTGACCGGGCGTTTCTGAGCGAGTAAGGACTTATTTTCCCTTACGCATCGAATCAAAGAACTCGTCGTTGGTCTTGGTCTGACGCAGTTTATCGAGCAGGAATTCAATGCCCTGTACGTCTTCCATTTCAGCCAGCAGGCGACGCAGAATCCACAGACGCTGCAGATCAGCTTCGTTGAACAGCATATCTTCACGACGAGTGCCTGAACGACGGATGTTGATCGCAGGGTAGATACGCTTCTCGGCGATCTTACGGTCGAGGTGCAGTTCCTGATTACCGGTACCTTTAAATTCTTCGAAGATAACTTCGTCCATTTTAGAACCAGTATCAACCAGCGCAGTCGCGATGATGGTCAGAGAGCCACCTTCTTCGATGTTACGTGCCGCACCGAAGAAACGCTTTGGTTTCTCGAGGGCGTTAGCATCGACACCACCGGTCAGTACCTTACCTGAGGAAGGGATAACGGTGTTGTAAGCGCGGGCCAGACGGGTGATAGAGTCAAGCAGAATGACCACGTCGCGTTTGTGTTCAACCAGACGCTTGGCTTTTTCGATGACCATTTCAGCAACCTGTACGTGACGGGCTGGCGGCTCATCAAAGGTCGACGCCACAACTTCACCGCGTACAGAACGCTTCATTTCTGTTACTTCTTCCGGACGTTCGTCGATCAGCAGGACAATCAGCTCACACTCCGGGTTGTTGCGGGTAATAGACTGCGCGATGGTCTGCAGCAGCATGGTTTTACCAGCTTTCGGTGGCGCAACGATCAGGCCACGCTGACCTTTACCGATTGGGGCGACCAGATCCAGTACACGGGAGGACAGGTCTTCAGTAGAGCCGTTACCAGCCTCCAGAATCAGACGTTCGTTCGGGAACAGCGGCGTCAGGTTTTCAAACAGTACTTTATTTTTCGCGTTTTCTGGCTTGTCGTCGTTAATCTCATTAACTTTCAACAGCGCGAAGTAACGCTCGTTGTCCTTCGGAGGACGGATTTTACCGGCGATTTTATCGCCCTTACGCAGGTTAAAGCGACGGATCTGGCTCGGCGACACATAAATGTCATCGGGTCCGGCCAGATATGAGCTGTTCGCACTGCGTAAAAAACCGAAGCCATCCTGAAGAATCTCCAGTACGCCATCACCGTAGATGTCTTCACCACTCTTTGCGTGGGTTTTCAGAATGGCGAAGATGATGTCCTGTTTACGGGTACGGCTGACGTGCTCAATTCCCATATCGCCGGCGATTTTCAGCAATTCGGGGACTGATTTGAGTTTCAGGTCTGAGAGATTCATAGGTATAGGTATATACGGTTAGGTTATTTGAATTAGATAGATGCTGGATCTGAAGAAAACCTGGCAGAATCGCCATGGAGGGCAGCGTTGATCGGAGCTATGGCCCGCTTTCAATGTTGCGGAGTCAATATAGACAGATATAGGGGGGTTGTCCAGCACTGCGGGGACATTTGTCCCCATTTGCAGTGCGGAATACAGCTGACAGGGAGATCAGATCGCCTGTTCGATGAACGCAGCCAGTTCAGACTTGCTCATTGCACCGATCTTGGTCGCTTCAGCGTTGCCGTTCTTGAACAGAATCAGAGTCGGGATGCTGCGGATACCAAACTTAGGCGCAGTGGCTTCGTTTTCATCAATGTTCAACTTGGCAATTTTCAGCTTACCTGCGTAGTCATCGGCGATTTCTTCCAGAACCGGCGCGATCATTTTGCAAGGGCCACACCACTCCGCCCAGAAGTCCACCAGTACAGGAACGTCTGAACCCAGCACGTCAGCGTCAAATGAATCGTCGGTTACGGTGATAATGTTATCGCTCATGAAATTCCCCTGCAGAAAAGTGCAATCAGTTAGAAAGGGTTATTGTACGCCACATTGATGCGGAATCAATTGGATTATTCGACTGGACGCCAGAGACGCCGGAAGGCATATTCATCATAGGGTTATTGGAAACAGATAGTTATGTCAGAGCAGTATTCAGCAGAGGTCGAATCCAGCCGTATTGCCGCTGTCGATCTCGGATCAAACAGTTTTCACATGATGATCGCAGAAGAATTTCAGGGTGAAATACGTACTCTGGAAAAACGCGGTGAAAAAGTTCAGCTGGCCGCTGGCCTGGACAATCAGAACTATCTCAGCGAGGAGGCCATCCAGCGCGGCGTCGATTGCCTCGCTCAGTTTGGTCAGCGCCTTCAGGGCATGGACCCGGACAGAATCGTGGTATTCGCCACCAACGCACTGCGCGCTGCCCGTAACCGTCGTGAGTTTATTGATCGCGCTGAGGAAGTGCTGGGCTACCCCGTCGAGGTCATCGCTGGCCGTGAAGAAGCCCGCCTCATTTATCTCGGAGTTGCACACACTCAGGCAGACGATGGTGGTCAGCGTCTGGTGGTCGACATTGGCGGCGGCAGTACCGAATTTATTATCGGTGAACGTTTCGAAGCGAAAGCTCTGGAAAGCCTGCACATGGGCTGTGTGTCTTTCACCAAACGCTTCTTTGCTGATGGAAAGATCACCCGCAAACAGTTTAAAAAAGCGGTGTCGGCTGCTCAGCAGGAACTGCTGAATATTAAGGCCCAGTACAAAAAGCTGGGCTGGAAAAGTGAAATCGGTTCTTCGGGCACTATCCGCGCTGTCGAACAAGCCATCATCAGTAATGGTTGGGGCAATGAAGGTATCACCCCAGACGGCCTTGAGAAATTAGTCGATCACTGCCTGGATTACGAAACCGTTGATGACGTCGACATTGAAGGCGTGAAACCCGACCGTCGTCAGGTATTTATTGGTGGTCTGGCGATTCTCACTGCCGTATTTCAGACGCTGGATATCAAGCACATGCGCTATTCAGATGGCGCATTGCGCGAGGGCGCACTCTGGGATCTGGTCGGCCGCTCAGAACATGAAGATGTACGTAGCCGCTCTATCGCCTCCATGCAGGAGCGCTTTTATGTCGACACCGCACAGGCTGACCGCGTTGAAGCGACAGCGCTTGCTCTGTTCAATCAGATACGCAAAGACATTGGCGCACGCAAAGAGCTCGCCCAATGGTTAAGCTGGGCCGCCCGCGTCCATGAAATTGGCCTGAGCATCGCTCACAGTGGATTCCACAAACACGGCGCTTATCTGCTACAACATTCTGACATGCTGGGTTTTACCCGTCAGGGGCAGATGTTACTGGCCCTGCTGGTTCGCAACCACCGACGCAAAATCCACCCGGAAGAACTCGAATTACTGCCCGCCCGACAGCAAACCATCGCTCTCTGGTTGATACGTATTCTGCGCGTGGCCATCGTGCTTAATCACAGCCGCGAGGCCTACGACGTACCTCTGCCTGAGGCAAGCATCGACAAGGATACTCTGCTGCTGAAGCTCCCCGAAGGCTGGCAGGACAACTTCCCGCTGACGTCTCAGGATATGGAAGAAGAAGTAGAATTACAGAAAACCGCCGGGCTGGTGCTCACCATAACCTGAGCCAGAAGCCCGGAAAAAGAGAGTCCAAAAAGCACAAAAAACGGGGCATTGCCCCGTTTTCTATTTGCCTGCGTTTCTGCTCAACTTGCGCTTGGCGTTCCACTGCTGGCAGCCAGTTTATCAAGCAACCAGCTTTGTGCAGAAATGGTCTCATCGTCAGGCCCTGGTTGCGCCCGGACATAAGAGCCATCTGTTTGCAGAATCCAGGCCTGTGTGTTGTCCCTCACATAGATCTCAAGCTCTTCTTTCATCCGCTCTTTAATCTTGTTGGTTTCCACCGGGAACGCGGTTTCAACGCGACGCAGCAGATTACGCTCCATCAGGTCGGCACTGCCCGCATAAATTTCATCGCTTCCGCCATTAAGGAAGTAATACACGCGAGTATGTTCCAGGAAACGACCAATAATTGAGCGGACTTCAATATTCTCAGACACTCCGGGAATACCAGGGCGCAGGCTGCACATACCACGAATAATCAACTCGACTTTAACCCCCGACTGAGAAGCACGATACAGCGCACGAATCACTTTAGGTTCGGTCAGGCCGTTGGCTTTCATGCGGATTAATGCAGGCTTTCCGGCATCCGCATGTTCACGCTCACGATCAATCAGCTGAATTAAACGCTTATGCAGAGTAAAGGGCGCATGAAACAGCTTTTTCACCCGCATGACTTCACCCATGCCGGTTAATTGCTGGAACACTTTATGAACGTCTTCGCAGATTGAATCATCGCAGGTCATAAAGCTGTAGTCGGTATACGCCCGCGCGTTCCCTGCGTGATAATTGCCCGTGCCCAGATGTACATAGCGGCGATACTGATTGCCCTCTTTACGCACAATCAGCATCATTTTGGCGTGTGTTTTATACCCCACTACGCCATACACGACGACGGCACCCGCCTCCTGAAGGCGGTTCGCCAGATAGAGGTTTTCTTCTTCGTCAAAACGCGCGCGCAGCTCAATCACCACAGTGACTTCTTTGCCGTTACGGGCAGCATCTACCAATGCATTAACAATTTCTGATTTAGCACCGGTGCGATACAACGTCTGTTTGATCGACTTAACACTAGGGTCTTTCGCAGCTTCGCGTAACAGGTCGACCACGGGCGTGAAGGACTCAAACGGATGCAGTAACAGAGTATCCTTCGCGCGGATGCTCTCGAAAATACTCTTTTTAAAATTAACGTTTTTCGGCAGACCCGGCGTAAATGGCGGGTAACGAAGATCCGGACGATTAATCTGATCAATCACTTCAATCAGGCGACCAAGGTTCACCGGACCGTTCACCTTAAATAAGTCAGACTCATCAAGGTTGAACTGGCGCAGCAGAAAGCTGATCAGTTCGTCAGGGCAGTTGTCCGCGACTTCTAAGCGCATTTCTTCACCGAAATTACGCGAGTGCAGTTCGTCCTCAAGTGCCGAGGCGAGGTCGGATGTTTCTTCGTGGTCAATATCCAGATCGGCGTTGCGCGTTACACGGAACTGGTAACAGCCTTTCACCGTCATCCCCGGAAAGAGTTCATCGGCGTATTCGTGAATAATCGATGACAGGAAAACAAAGTGATCTCCGCCCTCCTGCACCAGCTCATCCGGTAAGCGCAAAGTGCGCGGCAATGAGCGCGGCGCAGGAATGATTGCCAGACCAGTCTGGCGTCCGAACGCATCTTTGCCATCGAGCGCGACAATAAAGTTCAGGCTTTTGTTCACCAGTCGTGGGAACGGGTGCGAGGGGTCCAGACCGATCGGACTGATCAGTGGCTGAATACTGTCATCAAAGTAATCACGTATCCAGATACGCTGCTCGTCGTTCCACTCAGCACGTCGCAGGAAGTGAATATTCTGCTCTTTTAATTGCGGCAGCAGAGTGTCGTTAAGAATTTCATACTGACGTTCGACGGTGGTACTACAGAGTGAGTAGATTTCGTCCAGCACCTGAGCCGGATGCAGACCATCTATCCCCGACTGCTCCCGATTAAATGTCAGCTGGTGAACCAGATCAGCAACACGCACTTCAAAGAATTCGTCGAGGTTTTTACTGAAAATACACAGAAAGAACAAACGGTCGAGCAGAGGATGCGCTTCGTCGAGCGCCTGCTCCAAGACGCGGATATTAAACTGCAGGTGGCTGAGTTCACGGTTGATGTAAAACTCACTGCTGTTGAGATCTATATCCTGTACGTCCGTCATGGATAGCTCCGGCGGCTGCTCTGCTTTGGTCTGTGTATTTTCAGCGATTGTCATCAGGGTACCTAAAAATCCTGCTTTAAGGATAGCGCCTGATCAGACGTCCCCTAATTCAGCAAACTGTTTCGCGAAGTAGGTCAGGATTCCATCTGCCCCAGCGCGTTTAATGCACATCAGTGATTCCATCATGACGGCGTTGTCGTCCAGCCACCCTTGCTGTGCCGCGGCCTTATGCATGGCGTATTCGCCACTGACCTGATACACAAAGGTAGGTACTTTAAATTCGTCTTTCACCCGGCGGACAATATCGAGATACGGCATGCCAGGTTTCACCATGACCATGTCGGCCCCTTCTGCCAGATCCAGCGCCACTTCATGCAGTGCCTCATCCGTATTAGCAGGGTCCATCTGGTAGTTTTTCTTGTCGGCCTTGCCCAGATTACCGGCAGAACCCACCGCGTCCCGGAACGGCCCATAGTACGCAGACGCGTATTTTGCGGAGTACGCCATGATGCGCGTATTCACAAAGTTTTCCTGCTCCAGTGCCGCACGGACTTCGCCAATACGACCGTCCATCATGTCCGACGGAGCAACCACATCCGCACCGGCCTCCGCATGAGACAGTGCCTGACGTACCAGGGTGTCTACGGTGCGGTCATTCAGCACATAACCTTCCGCATCGATAATTCCGTCCTGGCCGTGTGTCGTGAAGGGGTCGAGCGCCACATCGGTAATCACACCCATCTCTGGCACGGCATCTTTGATGGCACGAACCGCGCGCTGCGCCAGACCGTTCGGGTTGAAGGCCTCCTCGGCCAGTTCAGACTTGGCATCCGCCGGCGTCACCGGAAACAGCGCTACCGCAGGGATACCCAGTTTATAAAGGTGTTTAACCTCTTCAATCAGCAGATCAATCGACAGGCGATCTACACCCGGCATTGATGCCACTTGCTCACGCTCCTGATGCCCTTCAAGCACAAACATGGGGTAGATCAGGTTGTCGACACTGAGCTGGGTTTCGCGCATCAGTCGTCGGGAGAAATCATCCCGGCGCATACGGCGCATACGGGTTTCCGGGAAAAAGCGTTGAGCATCGTTAAAAGCCATGAGATTTACTCCTGAGCCGGCGGGGAATTTTCAGATCGATTGTAACCCGCCCTAAGCACCTTTGGCGCCCGGAAATCACAGGGTTGCAGAGTATCGGTCCGATATATGACATTTTTATGACAAGACAAGGTTATTACCGCAATGCCTCGTATTGTTCGTCGTCAGACAAAGAAAAAAGCCGCTCATTGAGCGGCTTTCGAACGTATCTTGCGAAGTGATAATTACGCCAGTACCAGATCAGTACCAATTGCGTTCTTCAGCTTCTTCATCGCGTTTTTCTCTAGCTGGCGAATGCGCTCAGCAGATACTTTGTACATATCAGCCAGCTCGTGAAGCGTTGCTTTCTCTTCGCTCAACCAACGCTGCTGCAGGATAGTACGGCTACGATCATCAAGATCCGCCATCGCGTCTGCCAGACGGCCATTCGCATCCTGTTCGTAGTTATCGGCTTCGACCAGCTGAGCCGGGTCCTGACTGTGGTCTTCAAGGTAATAAGCAGGCGCCTTGTACGCGCTTTCGTCATCGTCGTCCGCACCTGCATCAAATGCAGCATCGTGCGCATTCAGACGGCCTTCCATCTCAAATACCGTTTTGGTCTCAACACCCAGGTCTTCTGCAATCGCAGTTGCTTCGTCCTGAGACAACCAGCCCAGTTTTTTCTTCTGGCTGCGCAGGTTGAAGAACAGCTTGCGCTGCGCCTTGGTGGTCGCAACTTTGACGATGCGCCAGTTGCGCAGAATGAACTCGTGAATCTCTGCTTTGATCCAGTGCACAGCAAAGGACACCAGACGTACGCCCACCTCAGGGTTAAAACGTTTTACCGCCTTCATCAGGCCGACGTTGCCTTCCTGAATCAGGTCGCCCTGGTTCAGACCGTAACCCGAGTAGCTACGTGCAATATGTACCACGAAGCGCATGTGCGACATCACCAGGCGACGCGCTGCTTCCAGGTCTTCTTGATAATGAAAACGCTCTGCCAGATCTTTCTCTTCTTCTGGCGTAAGCACAGGAATAGCATTAACAGTCGAAATGTAGGCTTCCAGGTTAGCACCCGGAGACATCGCGTATACTGCTTGCAAACCGTTGTTCATCTCTCACTCCTGAAGGAATTCTGTTGCTCAATCAGCAACTTACAGCGACCTGATTACACTCGTAAGTCATGTTTTCAAACGCGTGATAATCAAAATCGAGCGCTAAGTTTAGCACCACTATTTAAGACCGCAAATGGCTGGATAAGTTCCCTTCAATGCCATTCACCGTTCTTTATACGATCATAATAGCGCCATTACTCTTACTATTGTGTCGATAGAGTGTCGGTAAACGTAAAGCTCACGGAAGACCCACGTAATACGCAGTTATCAGGGCTCAATCCGGTGCAGATGCCTCACCACAGACCACCAGGCGCCCAGCCAGCCGAGCAGCATAGCGCCCAGCAACAGCACCAGTGCAGCGCCTGCAGAAAGAGGCAGCAAGCGATACTCGGAGCCATAGAGTGCAGCGAGATCTTCTACAGGCCCGCTCACCAGAGCCCAACCGATTGCCAGCAGTATCCACGATACCAGGCCACCGACCATGCCAAACCAGAGGCCGGTATACAGGAACGGCCTGCGAACCCAGGCATTCGTCGCCCCCACCAGTTTGGTCACACGAATCTCATCAACCCGCGCTGCGATCGACAGGCGAATAGTATTACCGACCACCAACAGGATACCGAGTGCGAGTAAGGCTCCCATCACCCAGACAATCCGCTCACTCAGAGCCAGCAGCGCATGCAGGCGATCAAGCCAGGCGGTGTCCAGCTCCACGCTATCAACGCGGGATTCGCTCCGCAGCGTATCCGCCAGTGCAATCACGTCCTGCTGCGGCAGAGCAAGCTCAGGCTCCACCACAATCACGCCCGGCAAAGGATTCTCGGGCAGCAGGTCCAGCGCTTCGCCCAGCCCTGAGCTGGCGCGGAACTCCGCAAGTGCCTCATCCGCGCTGATAAAACGTACATCGGCGACACCGTCCATGCTTTCAATTCTGCTCAACAACTGTTGCGCCTGATCATTCTGAACAGCGGTTTTCAGATAAACGCTCATGCTGCCTGACGCCTGGAAGCGGTTACTCAACTGGCTGAGGTTATCCAGCGTCATCCACATGGCGCCGGGCAGAGTCAGTGAAATCGCGATAACCAACCAGGTCATGATGCTGCCCAGCGGTTTCGTCAGCAATCGCATCAGGGTTTCAACAGCCACCAGCTGGTGTTGCTGGGCCCAGCCATTAAGACGGTCTTTAAGACTGATTTTGTGTGTTGAGGCGCCTGCCTGAGGTTTGCGGGGCGCATTCGCTGTCTGGCGTTTTGGAGAATCAGGTGCGGACATGGTCACCCCGCTCAAAACCAGCGCGCGGACCGCTGTCGTGAAGAGTGCCGTGATCCAGAATCAGGCGCCGATGGCCCATCCGCTCAATCAGGGCGATATCGTGCGTTGCAATCAACACGGTGACGCCCACCTGCTGAAAACGCAGAAAGAGCTTCATGATTTCTTCAGAAAGCTCAGGATCAAGGTTACCGGTCGGCTCATCCGCCAGCAGCAACTGGGGTTTATTGACCACAGCGCGGGCGATACCAACCCGCTGCTGTTCACCACCAGACAGTTCAATCGGGTTGCGACGCTCAAAGCCGAGCAACCCCACTGAGTCGAGGGCGGCACGAACCCGGCGTGCGGCTTCGGCAGGTTGATAACCCGCAATTAGAAGAGGCATGGCAACGTTATCGTAAACAGTGCGATCGAACAGTAGCTGGTGATTCTGAAACACCACCCCCACCTTACGACGTAGAAAAGGCACCTGAGAGCTCTTCATGGTGTTGACGCAATCACCGTCAACGAACACCTGACCTTCTGATGGACGCTCCATCTGCAACATCAGTTTGAGCAAGGTACTTTTACCGGCGCCACTGTGCCCGGTCAGAAATGCGAACTCACCGCGCGCCAGTTCGAAACTGACCTTGCTCAGAGCTTCTTTACCGCCGGGGTAGCTTTTACTGACCCCATCGAAGCGTACCATTGGCATAGAAAAATCCGTCAGTCGTCGCTGATCCGGAACAGCGCCCGGGTAAAGTCATCCGCATTAAACGGACGCAGGTCTTCGATTTTCTCACCGACACCGATGTAACGCACCGGCAGGCCAAACTGCTTCGCCAGTGCGAAGATGATGCCGCCTTTTGCTGTACCATCGAGTTTGGTCAACGTCAGGCCGGTGACGCCCACCGATTGTAGGAAGGTTTTGGTCTGGTTAATCGCGTTCTGGCCGGTACCCGCATCCAGAACCAGCATCACTTCATGCGGCGCGGTGTCGTCGATCTTTTTCATAACACGAACGACTTTCTCCAGCTCCTGCATCAGGTTGTCTTTGTTGTGCAGACGACCGGCCGTATCGGCAATCAGGATATCGACGCCCCGGGACGTCGCTGCCTGCACGGCATCAAACAGCACAGACGCTGAGTCCGCACCGGTATGCTGGGCGACTACGGGCACATTATTGCGCTCACCCCAGACCTGAAGTTGCTCTACTGCAGCAGCACGGAAAGTGTCACCCGCCGCCAGCATGACGCTCTTGCCGCGCGCCTGAAACTGCTTCGCAAGCTTGCCAATCGTCGTCGTTTTCCCCACACCATTGATTCCGACCATCAGAATCACGTACGGCTTTTTGCTACTGTCGATCACCAGTGGCTTCTGCGACACCGCGAGCATGTCCTGAAGCTCTTCGATCAGAGCCTCGTACAATGCGTCTGAATCACGCAACTCTTTACGACCCACACGCTTGGTAAGACGGTCGATAATTTCGGTCGTCGCTTCGACACCTACGTCGGCCATGATGAGCTGGGTTTCCAGATCTTCCATCATGTCGTCGTCGATTTCTTTTTTGCCCAGCAGCAGAGTCGAGAGGCCATCGGTCAGGTTAGAGCGTGTCTTGCTCAGGCCTGCCGCCATGCGCCCGAAGAAGCCTTTCTTCTCGTCTTTGGCTTTTTCAGGCACCGGTACCATTACGTCCGGGTCGACTACGTCTTCTGGCTCGGCAGCCAGATCATCAGCCGCAATCTGCGATGCTGCAACGTCTGCTTTGATTTCAGGCTCAGATGGCGCTGCTGTTTCCTGGGGTGCTTCTTTCTTCGAGGGCTCTTCTTTTTCCGGAACAGCCTCTGTCACTGGCTCTGGAACGGGCTCCACAGCCTTCTGAAGGATCTCCTCAGTTTCACTGACCGGAGCATCCGATTGAACCAGCGGCGCCTCCGGTACCAGATTGGCAGCCTCGGAAGCTTCCGCTACATCATTCGTTTCTTCTACCTGTTGGGGTGCCTGCTGGTCTGCAGGCTGAGCATTCTCAGGGCTTTTCTTCTTACGTTTAAAAAAATCAAACATCGGCGTCTCTGAATCTGATCAGTCAGGATGGGCGCATGTGCGCTGATGGGGTGCTATCCTAACACTATGAGTTGTTTACAGGGAGTTCTCCTTAGATGTTCCATGGATTAAGCCGTCGCACCCTGAATGCTCTTATCATCGGCTGCCTCCTTATCATCACGGTCATCAATCTGAGTTTTACCACCAGTGAAGACTCCCCCCTCGAACCTTTAGACGCCCCACCGCTGGCAGATACCGGCTGGCACCTGTGGCATAGCAATAAAGGTGTCCCTGTCTACTGGCAGGCCACGGCATCATCCAGTCTGCAGATATCCATTACCGGCGAAGATCACTACGCATTCAGGACTCAGGTTCCCGCGAGTGAGTGGGCGTCTCATCTCGCAACCCAAATCACCCCAATAGCAGCACCGCGTCCTGCAGGACTCGCTCTGCAAGGCCCGCTGACCGACGTTGAAATGCAGCAGGCTGCTTCGTTTCTTATTCAGAAACTTTCTCTGACAACACCCGACACGCCTGAGAAAGAAACCTCTGCTTGTCAGCAAGCACATGCAGCAGGCGCTTTATGGTGGAACCGGGAGCGCGGCGCGGGCGTAGCACAACCCGCCGCTTCGGGGAGCAAACCTGCCCCAAGCAGAGAAGCATGGGCAAGCTTCCGGGAGAACGAAATTAAACGCCTGCGGCGCGAGTGGCTGAACCCGGTTTCGGCCATCGACATTGCTGCAGAACTTGCCTACCATCAGCGGTCTGAGGAGTATTTTCTCCAACTGTATCAGGCACTTGCCGTATCGCAACGCACTGAACCAGAAGCGTTTGCGCAGTGTCTTACAGAAGCGAATTCATCTGCACCACGGAGCTCTGAGTGAGCCGACAATCTCATCACCAATTACGCATTATCGGTGGCCAGTGGCGTTCTCGCCGACTGCGCTTTCCCGCAATTGATGGCCTGCGCCCTACCATGGACCGTGTTCGCGAGACCGTGTTTAACTGGCTGCAATCTGATATTGAGGGGGCTCGGGTACTCGACGCGTTTGCTGGCAGTGGAGCGCTTGGGTTTGAAGCGCTTTCCAGAGGCGCAAAAGAGGTCATTTTCCTTGAAAAGCACGCGAAGGCTGCGTTTCAACTGAAAGACAATCTCAAGCAGCTTGACGCCCGCAATGCCCAGGTCTGGGCCGGAGATGCCCTGATGTGGCTTGACCAGAACCCAGAGCCCTACGATCTGGTGTTTCTCGATCCACCGTTCGGCAAAGATCTGCTACAACCTGCATTAAACAAACTGACGCTGTTACCGGGCGCTCTGGTATACATCGAACACGAAGCCAGCCTCGAGCCTGAATTTCCTGCTCACTGGGAAGAACTGAAGAACAAGGGCACGAAAGAATTCGTGTTCCGCCTGTTTGAGGTTGGCGAGACGGCCTGACTCCCACTCAGGGTAAAGTGATGACCGCCTCTGCACCGCCACCGGCGGCATTGTGCAGGTCGAGAGTGGCTGGTTTCGCCGGTGTAGAATGATGAGCGACGATCAGTTCGGTGAAATACAAGCCCATGCCTGTTCCGCCTTCTTTGTCGCTGTCGCCGCTACCGTCAAGAACATCATCCGGGTATCCCGGACCGTCGTCGCTGACGCGCATCAGGAGTCCGGAGCCTTGCTCCTGGGCCGACACAGAGATGGTCTCCGCGCCCGCCTGAGCACTGTTGTTCAGCAGATTCGTTAACGCCATCTGCATCAGCGAATCGTTGTAATACCCCTGACAGTCAGGATCAATTTCAACATGCACTTCAACATCTGGCCAATGCACCTTAAAACACTCAATCGCGTGTTTTACAGTATCTGCCGGCCAAGCATCATCTGCCGGGAAATTTCCGCGCTCCTGCAGCCGGTATAGCGTCACCAGCTGCATCGCATCCTGATGAACCCGGCGACTGCGAGCAAATACGGGATAGAGCTTATCCCGATATTCTTCTGGCATATCCCTCATGGCCTTTTCACCCTCCAGCAGCACAGAGTGCAGCTGATTCTTAAGGTCATGAATAATCGCACCGGCAAGATCTTTCAGGTTCATACTCTCCCCTCCCCTAAAGGCCCGCCGATCGACGTAGCCGCTCACAGGTTTCTTTCAATCGTTGGTAGCGATCATGCCTGTCATCAAAATGGCCAACACTGCCTATACGGCGAAGTAAACGGTAACAATCTTTGAGCTGACCAACATCCAACTCTTCGTTTTCGATGTAACTGACTTTTGCCTGAATCGCATTGAGGAGCACACTGATCCCCGCCTCTTCAAACCGGGTCGCCTGATCAAATGCTGCAATCGCTTCTTTGAGCTCCCCGCGCTCATAGTGAGCCACGCCTTTCTCGTTTAACTCGGCTGATTTCTCGCGCGCATTGATGTTGGACAGGCGCTCCTCGATTGCACCCAACCGTTGCAACAACTTACTGGCGACTCCCTGATCCTTCATGGTCTGAACCATGTTAACCGCTTTTTCAGACTGGCCGGTATCGATATACACCTCAGTCATCGTCAGTTGCTGTTCGCCCGTGGGTTCTTTTATGCGTGCCAGTATGCCTTCGGCTTTATCTGCACTACTCCGGGCTTTGTTGTCATCCTCAACCGCCTGATAGGTGCGACTCTCTGCGATCGTCGCATCAAAGACTACACCCATGTTGCCGGAGAACTCCTGTTTCATCTCATCAAGAGCCCGTAACGCTTTACTACACAACAAACGGTTCTCTTTGGTCTGCTCGGCATCAAGATTATGCTGCGCTGCCTCAACGAACTGTTGATATGTCGAAGAACTTTTATAGCAGGAGTAACGCGCCAGTCTCATGGCCTGCTCGAAGGCGTCCTGAGCGACGGTATAGCTCTCATTGGTCAACGCCAGCTGGCCTAACTCAAGCTGCCGAAATACAGCACGGGGAGAAATTTTTACCGCCGCCTCAAGCGCCTGTTGAGCTTCTTCGCCCTTGCCCAGGCCCACGAGTATTTTCGCCAACCAGTCATGACACTGAACATACAAGGGATGGTCGAGAAGAGTTGCCCGAATCAGGGATACGGCCTGATCAGTGTCGCCGAGAAAATGGAAGCACACTGCCTGACCGAGCCGGGCCCAGGACGCCGGGCGACTTTCCAGAACCCGAGTGTAAGCTTCAAGCGCATCCTCATAGCGTTCCTGCTTCAGGCACAACTTACCTTGCAACCGGGAAACGGGCAGTAACAGGCGAGGGTGCTCGACCCTGATCTGGTCTGCGACTTCAATGGCCCAGTCGATCTGCCCCTGATCAATGGCTCTGTTCATCGGCAACAGAATTGTCTTAAGACTACTCAGGCGATACAGGCGCTCTCGCAGAATACTGAGCGTAAATGGTTTGGTGACGTAAGCATCCGGATCGTATTCGAGTGCACCCATGACCCGATCAACGGCATTTTCGCCGGTGATCATAACGAAAGAGGCCGTCGCGCGCAGGCGGTTAGTGTAACGGGCTTCTTCTAATATCTGCTGGCCGTCTTTGCCTTTGCCAAGGTTGTAGTCCGATAATACAAGATCAAAATCGTGCTCCATGATGTACTCAACGGCTTCACGTCCATCGGTTGCACTGTATACATCATCAGCCCCCAGTACCGTCAGCATACTTTTCAGTGCGCTGCGCGCCTCGACGAGATCGTCAACAATGAGAATCTTCTGTCCTTGCAGGTTAAAGCTGGCTTCCGTCATAACGATGACAATCCCGACTGCGACTAATTGGTTATCTTGCTGAAGTTTGGTTTCCCCATATCCTGCGGGGATCATTTAAGCTTAGCAGAGGCTCAGAAAGTGACCGCCAATGGCGTAGGTTGTACACTTTGGCCACTCTGATGAAGGTGAGAAATGTGAATAATCTGATTGGCTACCTGATGATTGGCGCGGTCAAGCTTATGGGGCTTGTGTCGTTGCCAACCGCTCAACGTATCGGTCGTCTGTTAGGGAAACGACTGGCATCAAAGCGGACCCGATCACGCGAAGTTGCCCGGGTGAACCTGGCGATGTGCTTTGCTGATAAAAGCGAGGATTACCGTGAGACCCTGCTCTACGACACGCTTATTCAGAACGGCATGACAGGCGGCGAGATGGGGCCCATGTGGGGCTACTCGCATGAAAAACTGCTGACAATGGTCCGGAAGGTCCACAATCAGGAACTGTTAGAGCAAAAGCTCGCAGATAAACGCGGCCTGTTATTTATGTCTCCGCACCTTGGCAATTGGGAGATCGTCAGTGCCTGGCTGGCCACCTTAACGTCGGCGACTATTATGTATCGGCCCGCAAAGGTTAAGAATTTCAGCGATTGGATGGTCTCCCGCCGGGAGGCCGTCGGTGCGGAACTGGTACCGACGACGGGTGGCGGCGTGAAGGCGTTATTCGCCACTCTTAATGCGGGTAAGGTCGTTGGCTTTCTGCCAGATCAGGAGCCCAAGCGTGAGCGGGGCGTATTCGCACCTTTTATGGGGGTTGAAACCCTGACACCAACACTGCCGCATCAGATGATCCGCGAAACCGGCTGTCAGGTGATTTATGCGTTCGGCGAACGCCTACCCAATGCCGAAGGCTTCGATATTCATTTATTCGACGCCCTGCCGGAGCAGTTTGATCCAGACCCCGTAATATCCGCAACGGCAATGAATCAGTCTATCGAGAACTGCGTGCGTCTATGCCCGGCTCAATATCAGTGGACCTATAAACGCTTTAAGCGCCGCCCGAATGACGGAATTAACCCCTATAAAATCGCGAAGGTACCTTGATGCGCAGAACGAACTAAGGACAGACAGAAAGATCGAGATGTAGGACAGGAATAACAGGGCCGCTATAAATCAGCGGCCCTGCTTGTTTCAGGCATGCGCTATTTCAGTTGCGATTCAGGAAGCGTGAAACATAGTAGTCAACGCTGGTATAGCGGCCACCGCCGGTAAACAACAAGGTCAGCAACATAACAAAATAGGTTGCTGCGAACTCAATACCGTTGTTAAGGACAACGAGGGAGCCACGCCCGGTAAGCCAGCTGTAGTTTCCATGCTCCTGCAGGATACCTTTTGCCCGCTCGAGACGTTCCGCCGATTCCAGCACACGCTCATTGGCCAGCCACGAACTACTGTCTGCAATGGCTAGCCAGCCATATTCCAGATGCACCGTCAGGGCCGCGACGACCATGGTCGCCATCAGCGGGATACTGACCAACCGCACTGCAATGCCCGGTATCAGCAGTGCACCGCCCACCAGCTCGGTGCCTGCTGCCAGCACAACCATCAGCTCAGGGAATGGCAACCCAAGGCCCCAGTCAGCGTTACCAAACCATGCCACTGTACTGTCGAACGACTGGAATTTCGTCCAACCCGCCTGCATCATCACTGGCGCCAGATAAAGCCGAAGCAACAGAGGTGCAAGACCATCGAGATGCAGGATCCGCTGAAGTACAGCGTTATAGTGTTGAGTCATTGTTCTGAGCATCGGTCAGCCTTTTTCTGCCAGAGGACTCTTATTTAGAGCCGCCGCATTTGCCTTCGCCGCACTTACCTTCAGATTCAGACTTGGCACCGCCACACTTGCCTTCGCCGCACTTACCTTCGGCTTCAGACTTAGCACCGCATTTGCCTTCACCGCACTTGCCTTCAGATTCAGACTTAGCACCGCATTTGCCTTCGCCACACTTACCTTCAGTAGATTTTTCTGCATGGTGGCCCGCAACCTGATAACCAGATTCCAGCGACTGTGATGCAAATGGATTTTCAGCAGCACTGACTGTGGCCGAAGCGGCACCAAGAAGCATTGCAGCAGATAAAGTTGTCATGGTCTTTTTCATTTTGATTTCTCTCTGATTAATAAATTAGCAGCGGTTCTGCCGCACATAGAGTAAGTCGCACCTGCCGACACTTTTCTTACAGGAACAGAAATTATTTTTTACCGGACGCAGGCCCAGCGTCTTTTTCTTCCTGAATCAAGGTTCTTAGCGAGCCCAGCTGACGACCAAATTCGCGGCAGCCGGAACACATTGCGGTGTGCACTTTCAGGTTCATTTTTTCGGGGAAGGTTAAAGTGCGGTCCTGCCCTTCGGATAACAAACGGGTAGCTTGCTCACAGCTCAACATAGTCAGGCCTCCCTCTCGAACCAATGATCAGATAAACATGCCCGCAACTTCAGGCGTGCACGGTGCAGAAGAACGTGAAGGTTACTCGTCGACACTTCAAGCGAGGCGCAGATTTCTGCGGAATCCAGCTCAATAAATTCACGCATCATAAACACCCTTGCCTGCTCTGCGGGCAGTGCCTCAAGACAGATATCAAACACCTGCCAGAACTGAGTGTTATCAGCCAGTTCATGCGTGTCACCCCAGCGCCTGGGGGTCGCTCCCGCCTGCCAATGCCCACGTCCATCAAAGAGTTCGTCGTCGTCCGTGCTGCATTCCTTACAGGCTTCGCGCACCGGTTCCCGGTATTGCCCACGTAGTACATCCGCAATTTTTCTTCGCAGAATAGAGAAAACCCAGGTTTTCAGAGTCGATTGGCGGGAAAAAGAAGAGGCATTTTTCAACGCACCGGCCAGAGCTTCCTGCACCGCATCCTCGGCCAGATGCTCATCATCGAGCTGCAGTCGCGCAAAACTGAGCATCTGCTTGCGCAGACTTTCTATATCTTCGTCACGAAAGGTCACGTGCAACTGGTTTTCTGCTGCCATTGCTGAGATCCTAGAAGTAGTCGTATATGACTATACCAAAAGATCCCGATAAGAGTTCGCGAAAAGATTCGCCCTGACAACCTATGCTAGCGACTGACCGCAAACATCAGCTATCCCGAACATCACCTGCGCTGGTGATGATGCTGCTTGTGCTGATGTTGCAGAATCTCGCTCCTTTTAATGAAGTGACGGATGTCTTTGCTGCCGATCCCAACGCCTCAGACATTGCCCATCATGATGCCGCCCACCATAGCGATCATGAGCATCAGGACCATACAGCAGAGGACGCTTGCCCGGAAACTGGTCACGCAGGTTGTCACAGCCACCAACACACAACTCCTACCACGCTGCCTCAGCGCTGGTCGGTACCACAACTGAGTAGTGTGACTATTAAACAGTCCGGCCCTTTTGTCCGGCCACCGCACTCTCCCGTCACTGGGATCTGTCGCCCTCCGATTGCCTGAATAGCTGAACGATAACGCCACTCGTTGCCGGGCTGCCTTATGGCTGCCCGACAGATCAGCTATTCAGGAAATTTTATGAAATCACCAATAACACGCGGTGCTGTGGGCCTGATTGTGAGCCTCAGTACCTTGTGGTCAGTGCCATCTCAGGCCCTGACCCTCGATGAAACCATTCAGCGCACGCAAGCGGCGCACCCACAATTCAGAGCGTATTCGGCCCTTAAGCGTGCCAGCAAGGCCAATGTCGATACGCAGGCGTTAGCTCCGCCGCTTATTCTCAGTGGCGAGGCCGACAACCTTATCGGTAATGGCAGCTACCAACAGGCAGCACAGGCTGAGTACATCCTCGCCCTGTCGTCGGTTATCGAACTGGGCGGGCAGCGCAGAGCCCGCCGCCAACAGGCACTATCGGCCTACGAACTCACAGAAGCTCAGAGTAAGTCCCGGACCTTATCGTTACTGAGCGATGTTACCCGCGCCTACATAGCGGCGCTTGCCTCGCAGGAAAGGCTCAGGATTGCAGAAGTAAGCCTGCGCCTGAATAGACAGGCGCTGGCGGTCGTTGAAAAACGCCACCAGCGCGGCGCCGCTCCGATGAACGATCAACTTCGCGCTGAAGCGGCACTGGAGCGCTCAGCCTCTGCCGTAGCGCAGGCCCGCCTACAGCTGGATAACGATATTTACCGACTCACAAGCTATTGGATGACACCCGGGGAGCCCCGCGGAGAGCTCGGCTTGACAGGCAACCTGTTCGATCTGAGTACCCCGCCCGGTCAGTTTCCTCAGCTGCTGAGCGCTGTTGATGATGCGCTGGTCCTGGAGATGTATGCCAGCAAAGCACGGCTGGCAGAAGCCGACTCGACACTGGTACAGGCCCAGAATGCCGGCAGCGTAGAGTGGCGGGTCGGCGTTACTCACTTTGCAGAGAGTCGCGATGAGGCTCTGAGCGCGGCCGCCAGCATCCCTCTTTTCAGCGGTCGTCGCGGATCATCCGCAGCCACTTCAGCCCGCCAGCGTGCCGTCGCGAGTGAATATGAATACCAGGCCCATAAACGAGAAGTAACCCAAAGACTTCACACCGCCTGGAGCGCCTTGCAGCAACACTCCGCCAGCGTGATTACCTACCAACAAAAAATCATCCCATTACTTAAACGAGCCATGGATGAGGTCGGGCAGGGATACGCCCAGGGTCGTTACCGCTATCAGGACTGGCATATCGCTCGGGAAGAACTGATTGAGGCTGAGCGCCAGCTGATCAGCAGTGCCAGCGCCGCTCTGATCAGCCGCACCCTGATAGAAGAATTAACCGCCCGGGCAGTAAGTAACCAGACAACACAGGACACCCCACAATGATGTATCGACCACACTCTCTGGCTATCTGCCTGCTGCTTAGCCTGTCTTTAACAGTACACGCATCTGGCGATCATGAGCACGAAGAAGGCCACGGGCATAGCCATGAACAACAGCATAGTCATGACCAAGAGCATGAGCATGAGCATGAGCATGAGCATGAGCATGATAATAGTAGCGAGACGACGAAGATCTCTGCTGCGATGGCCACCGCAAACGGCATCATAACGGCGGTTGCATCGTCTGGTGCTGTAAACGAAACACTCCCCATCTTCGCGACTCTGGTAGTACCGCCTCAACAGGAGATCCAGCTCAGCGGGCGCTTTCCCGGCCTGATTACCGATGTCCGGGTCGCCCCCGGCGATAGCGTTAAGAAAGGGCAAACACTGGCCACCATCGAAAGCAATGAAAGCCTGAGTCGCTATGAGGTCAGATCACCGATTTCAGGCGTTATCAGCGACAGCCATGCGGCGTCAGGCAACCTGGCGAGCAGCGAACCCTTATTTGTGATCGTTGACCTGTCCGGGCTCTGGCTGGAAATCCCAGTACACCCATCTCAAAGGACTCAGGTTGCAGCTGGACAGCCAGTAACTCTGCCTGCCCACAATATCTCGACACAGATCGATTCCATTGCCCCTCCCGCTCATGGCCGGCCCTACTGGCGAGCGCGGGCTAAGGTGTCCAACTCACATGACGACCTGACGCCGGGCGAGGTGACACTTGTTCACATCACAACCGCCGAAACCGTCGCGCAGGTAAGAGTCGAGAATCGTGCTCTGCAAACCCACGAAGGCAATACCGTGGTGTTTGTACATCACGACGGCGAGTACCAGGCACGCCCGGTTACCACCGGCGCCAGTGACGAGAAGTTCACCGAAATAACGGCCGGGCTGAATCCGGGCGAAGAATACGTGACCGACAACAGCTACCTGATAAAAGCAGACATCGGAAAATCCGGTGCTGCCCATCAGCACTAAGGAGGTCACATGCTGAATGCCATAATACGGCTGGCAGTGGAGCGACGCTTCATGATGCTGGCCTCCAGCCTGGTTCTGATTGCCGCCGGACTCTGGAGTTATCGCTATTTACCCATTGATGCTGTACCGGACATCACCAACGTTCAGGTTCAGATTAATACGGAAGCTACCGGATACTCGCCTCTGGAAGCCGAGCAACGGGTGACGTTTCCGGTAGAAACTGCGCTCTACGGCTTGCCACAACTCGAATATACGCGCTCTTTATCGCGCTACGGCCTGTCACAGGTGACGGTCGTCTTCAAAGACGGCACTGATATCTATCACGCACGAAATCTGATTGATCAGCGACTGGGCCAAATCAGCGACGCCCTACCTGAAGGTCTGAAGCCGGTGATGGGGCCAATCAGTACCGGACTGGGTGAAATCTTCAGTTATACCGTCACGGCCGACAGCGATGCTCGTCAGCCGGATGGCAGCCCGTACGATGCAATGGCTTTGCGTACCGTGCAGGACTGGATAATACGCCCGCAACTGGCTCAGGTTGCGGGCGTCGCCGAGATCAATACCAGCGGTGGCTTCGAAGAGCAGATTCATATCCGCCCTGACCCAGCCTTGTTACTGCAACACCAGATCACGGTGCCTCAGCTGGTCTCCGCGATCAGGCGCAACAACAGCAATCGTGGCGCAGGCTATATCGAAGTCCATGGGGAACAACAGCTGGTAAGAGCCGTCGGTCAACTGAAGTCGATAGAAGATATCCGCGATACCGTGGTGGCTCGCAACGGTACGGCCATTGTGCGCATCCGGGACCTTGCTGAGGTCACTCAGGGCGAAGAGTTACGCACAGGCGCGGCGACACGCGGTGGCTCAGAAACCGTACTGGGCAGTGCCATGATGCTGATGGGGGAAAACCCGAAAGAGGTTGCGGAAGCGCTTAAACGCCGCCTGCAAGATATCGCAACCAGTCTCCCCGATGGCGTGACGACCGAAGTCGTTTACAACCGCACAGACCTGGTGGGCAAGACGCTGGCGACGGTACAGACCAACCTACTTGAAGGCGCTTTGTTGGTTATTTTTGTTTTGTTCATCATGTTGCGCAATCTGCGTGCAGCACTGATTACCGCCGCGGTTATCCCTCTGGCGATGCTGGCAACAATCACCGGCATGGTTCAGGCCGGCGTATCTGCCAACCTCATGAGTCTGGGCGCTCTGGACTTCGGCCTGATCGTTGATGGCGCTGTCATCATCGTCGAAAACTGCGTGAGGCGCCTGAGCGCCAGCGGGTCAGCCCTGACCTTGCGCGAGCGTCTTGAACTGGTGTACTCAGCAACCGCAGAGGTGATGAAACCCAGCCTGTTCGGCGTCGCCATCATCACTCTGGTGTATATCCCCATCTTCAGCCTCACCGGCATCGAAGGAAAGATGTTTCATCCGATGGCAGCGACCGTGGTGATCGCCCTGCTCTCCGCCATGATCATCAGTATCACGCTGGTGCCTGCCGCTATCGCTGTGTTTCTGAGGAACGGGACAGGCGTTCATCATACCGAGCCATCTGGCGCGTCGTCTGTCGAATCAAAGCGATACGGCTACCAGTCACTTTATGAGCGACTTCTGCGCACTGCCTTGCGGGCTCCTGTGATCTTGATCGGCTCTGCCGCCCTGCTTATCGTTGGCGCCGTGATTCTCAGCACTCGCCTCGGTTCAGAATTCATTCCTCAGCTGGATGAAGGGGATATTGCACTCCATGCCTTGCGTATTCCCGGCACCTCTCTACAACAGTCGTTAGATATGCAGGTATTACTTGAGGAGCGCCTTCTTACCTTCCCTGAAGTTAAGACTGTTTTCTCCCGGCTTGGCACACCGGAGATCGCGACCGACCCTATGCCGCCCAATGTCGCGGATACCTTCATCATCCTCAAGCCCAAGGCACAATGGCCGGACCCGGAGCGGCATAAAGCGGATCTGGTAGAGCAGATTGAAGCCAGCGTGCGGGAACTCCCGGGTAATAACTATGAATTCACTCAGCCCATCCAGATGCGCTTCAACGAACTGATCTCTGGAGTACGCGCCGACCTTGGCGTCAAAGTGTTCGGTGATGACCTGAGCCAGCTTCTTACTGCAGCGAATGAGGTTGCTGCCCTGCTTAACTCAGTGGACGGTAGCGCCGATGTCCGGGTCGAGCAGGTCACAGGGCTACCCGTGCTGACACTTCATCCAAACCACCAGAAATTGGCGGCCTATGGTTTGACGGTCGATGATATTCAGTCTCTGCTATCGACGGCTGTCGGCGGACAGCAAGCGGGGCTGATCTATCGTGGGGACCAACGCATTCCCCTGGTCGTCAGGTTTCCCGAGCCTCTGCGCGAGAATGCAGACCTGATCAAAGCGCTTCCTATACCGCTCGCTGATGGCGGATTTGTGCCTCTGAGCGAAGTCGCGGATGTCGTTCTCGCGCCAGCTCCGGCACAAATCAGTCGCGAAAACGGCAAGCGTCGCATCGTCGTCAGTGCCAATGTGCGTGGTCGTGATCTCGGCAGTTTCGTCAAAGAGGTCCGGCAGAAAGCGGCCTCAGAGGTGAGTTTACCCAGCGGTTACTGGCTGGAATACGGCGGCACTTTCGAGCAACTCCAGTCAGCCGAAGCAAGGCTGCGCTGGGTGGTACCAGCCACTCTGGCGCTTATCCTGTTCGTGCTGATCTCGGCGTTCGGGAATCTGCGCGGTGCCTTAATTATCTTCAGCGGTGTACCACTGGCCCTGACCGGCGGAATATTCCTGCTGTGGTTGAGAGGAATGCCTATGTCTATCTCAGCGGCCGTGGGCTTTATCGCACTGTCCGGAATCTCGGTACTGAACGGCCTCGTCATGCTGACCTTCATTCGCCAACTGCGTGATCAGGGCGTCGCTTTGCGCGACGCTGTCATTCAGGGCGCGACCATGCGTTTGCGCCCGGTATTGATGACAGCTCTGGTTGCGGGGCTTGGCTTCGTACCGATGGCTTTAAATACGGGTATTGGCGCAGAAGTACAACGGCCACTCGCCACTGTGGTGATCGGCGGCATTATCTCGGCAACCACATTAACCTTGTTTGTTGTGCCTGTGCTCTACTTCTGGCTTCACAGGCGAAGTCACAACAAAGCGAGCCTCAGTCGATAGTGAAGGCTGTCAGATAAGACTCAAAATAAAAAAGGGGCCGATGGCCCCTTTTCTTTCTGTCAGCGCAGCACTTCTATCATGACTACGTTAACGCAGCAGCAGAATAGGTACTTTGCTGTGGCTGACCATATTGCGGGTATGCGAACCAACGAAGAACTGACGGATACGCGAGTGGCCGTAGGCGCCCATCACAATCAGATCGATCTGATGACGAAACTGATAGTCATTGAGAATCGACAGGACATCGCCCTCGCATTTACGAGTCACCACGTTAAAGCCAGCTTTCTCCAATCGTTGCTGTGCAGTCGTAAACTTAGCGACATGCTCTGCATCGGTGTGGTTGACCATGACCAGATGACACTCTGCTTCTTTCAGAAGTGGGCTGTCAGCGTACGCATCTAACGCACGTTCGACAGCTTCACTGCCGTCATACGCCACCATAAAGCGCGTAGGTGTACGAAAAGATACGCCCGTTGTAATCAGCACCGGACAGGATACTGAACGGAGTACCGTCTCCAACTGACTGCCCAGCGTAGCAACCGTCGGGTCCGGATGGTCTTCCCCCTGACGTCCCATTACCAGCACACGAGTATCGTCAACGAGGGACAGCACTTCCTCCGACAGACGACCGTGACGCTGCTGAACAGTGCAGTCCTGAGCACCGTGCTCTTTCGCCCGCTTTTCTGCAGACTCGAGCATGATACGACTACTTTCAATCGCCAGCTTCGCACGCTGAGCATCCAGCTCAGTGAGCTGCTCCAGCAAATGCTCGCGGCTGCCAAAACCAATGCTGCCACTAAGGTCAGCCGCATTCTTATCGACCTTCTCAAGAGTGTGCAGCAGAGTCAGTGGTTGTTGCAGGCGCTGGCTGACCCAGGAAGCGGCATCCACCACCGCCATTGCACCCGGGGAGGCATCAATACATGCCGTAATCTGTTTCATCGTTACTCCTTCTCACTCTCTTTCGACAGCGAAACCAGCGCGTGAACCTCACCGATTGTTAATGGCGGCCTGTTAGTGACCTGCCATCATTTTCTCGACTTCTTCCGGCTTATCATGAACACCGAAACGGTCGACAATCGTGGCACTGGCTTCATTCATTCCAAGCAGCTCGACCTCTGCTCCCTCGCGGCGGAACTTAATCACCACCTTATCCAGAGCAGATACTGACGTAATATCCCAGAAATGGGCATGCGTCAGATCAATAGTGACTTTAGAAGCCGCTTCGCGGAAATCGAATGACTTACTGAACGCATCCGACGACGCAAAGAACACCTGGCCAATCACCTTATAGGTGCGTTCGCCCGGTGCATCCTGCTCGCTTTTCACGACCATGAAACGGCCAATCTTGTTAGCAAAGAACAAGGATGCCAGCAGGACGCCAACGAGTACACCCAGTGCAAGGTTGTGCGTCGCAACAACCACAGAGACTGTGGCCAGCATCACAATATTGGTGGATAACGGGTGTTTCTTAAGGTTGATCACCGACTCCCAGGAGAAAGTGCCAATCGACACCATGATCATCACAGCAACCAATGCGGCCATCGGAATCTGACCGATCCACTCATCAAGGAAGACCACCATAATCAACAGGAACAGACCCGCAACAAAGGTGGATAATCGACCACGTCCTCCGGATTTCACGTTAATGATCGACTGACCGATCATTGCGCAACCTGCCATGCCGCCCAGCAAGGAAGAACCGATGTTAGCCACACCCTGCCCCTTACATTCGCGGTTTTTATCACTGTCGGTATCGGTGAGTTCGTCAACGATGGTGGCTGTCATCATCGACTCCAGCAAACCAACGGCCGCCAGAGCAGCCGAGTACGGCAGAATAATCCACAGAGTTTCCAGCGTCAGCGGTACGTCTGGCCAGAGGAAAATAGGCAAGGTATCCGGCAATTCACCCATGTCAGCCACGGTACGTACATCGATTCCAAAGTAGATCGCAACGGCTGTCATGGTAAGAATGCACACCAGCGGCGACGGGAGCCAACTGCCTACTTTAGGCACATAAGGGAACAGGTAGATGATACCCAGACCTGCGGCGGTCATGGCGTATACATGCCAGGTCACGTTCGTCAGCTCAGGCAATTGCGCCATAAAGATGAGGATCGCCAGTGCATTCACAAAACCTGTCACCACAGACCGCGACACGAAACGCATCAGGTCTCCGAGTTTTAAGAAGCCCGCCCCTATCTGAATCACACCACAGAGTAGCGAGGCCGCGAGCAGATACTGCAGACCGTGCTCTTTTACCAAGGTCACCATCAGCAGCGCCATTGCACCCGTTGCTGCCGAGATCATGCCCGGACGACCACCCACAATGGCGATGATAACCGCGATACAGAAAGACGCGTAAAGGCCGACCTTCGGGTCGACTCCGGCGATAATAGAAAAGGCAATGGCCTCAGGAATCAAAGCCAGAGCAACGACCGTGCCCGACAAGAGATCGCCGCGAACGTTTGAAAACCACTCGCGCTTCAGAGTATTCAACATAAGTAACTGCTCACTTACTATTAAGACACGCACCCGAAGAACTCAGGCGGAAAAGCCGGCATTGTACAGAGCTTGATCAGTGGGGCAACTCGCAACTAAGAAGAGACAGAGGGCCAGACACAAAAAAGCCAGCTTACCGCCCCTGGTAAGCTGGCAAAACCCACTGAGTGGAGGGTTTCAGTGGCCGTAAATTTTCAGACTGCCGCCAACCATATTGAGGTTATCGACTTTCATTGAACCGATTGAGCGTCCACCTACCTGAATGGACCCAACAGTGATATCCGCATTCATCCCGATATTATCGATTGCGAGTGCACCACCGCCCTGGGAGTTCTGGCCGCTGTATATATCTGCCTCAATCTGCGCGTTGGCACTCAATAGATTAGGGTTGTCGTCGTAGTCAGAGCGGGTCATGCGGAAGTCACGTATCGCCAGACCAAGTGCCGGCATATCAAAGTCGAGATCATCGATGCCGATCATCATTTCCAGATTCAGACGATCTGTTCCGAGTTCATCGTCGTACCCAATTTTGGCCCATAACTGGGTAAAGATGCCGTCCATCTTAAAGTTATCAATCAGAGTAAATTTGGGAGCACCATCGGCATCGCGTATTTCCCAGGCTTCTGTACGGATGCTGAAATCCACAGGTGCGGCAAAACCAACCGGGAAAAATTTAAGCGACAATTCGCCCTCTGCTGAGATATCGATATCCAACTTCAGGTCATCGAGAAGCGAGGACACATTCTGAATAAAAGGGGTACCGCCATTGGCTGCGGTATAACCTTCGACAAACAGATCATCACGGTCAGCACCACCAAGAAAGACCTCAGTAATTGCGAGAGAGCCCTCATCGGTATAAATGATTTCACCGATATCCATCTGAGCTTCCATTTCAATACTGATCCCGGACTGCCCGGAAACTGTACTCATGGCATATTCGTCAAGAGATTGCAGTTCAGCCAGTGCTGACATTGGTAGCAGGAGTGCCACCAGACTTACGGTTGGTTTTATTATCATTGTTCTTATCCCTGCGTCGTTCGCGAGAATAAGCCAGTACCGCATCCCTCTGGCTACTGTTGCAGGAACCAGAATATGCCCCGTTAAACGGCCTCGCCAGCGAGTTTAGTCAGGGTGCGCCAAAGTGACCCGATAAGATAACAAACACCTCTATATGGCCCGTTTTACTGTATTGATCTTCACCTGACACTACTCTGAGCGTCAGCTATCATCGCGGAATTACGTCTGAGGTTCTCCTTTTGCTGCTCTTACTCACGAAGATACTGGTTACGTTTCTAACGGTCGTTATGCTGGCCGTTGTCGCACGGCGCTATGGCCCCGCCTGGGCGGGCGTACTGGCCGGCTTCCCGCTGGGTAGTGCTATCACTCTCTACTTTATGGGGTTTGAACTGGGCTCTGATTTCGCAGCGGAAGGCGCGACACATACTCTGATTGGACTGACAGGCAGCCTGGCACTGGCCATCAGCTACTTATACGCAAGCCGTCGCTGGCACCGGCCAAGACACGTATTGATCCCTGCACTGCTGGCGCTCAGCGCATTTCTGACGACGGTTGCGCCGCTACAATACTGGAACGCCAACTGGTGGCAGAACGCGCTGATTATGCTGACTCTTATCGCCGCAGCAAGCCGGCTTCTCCGGTCTGTACCTGACGCCAAAGTCGCACTGAACAGCGACAACCTCTGGCAACGTCCGGCACCAGCGATTCTGTTCCGTGCGGTCATGGCTACCATCAGCGTACTCGGGATTACCGCGCTGGCGCACTGGCTTTCCCCCTCACAGGCGGGCTTATTGGCAGCGTTTCCGGTTAGTTTTTTCCCGACACTCATCGTATTGCAACTAAGCTACGGTGCGCCCGTTGTCGCCGCAACAGTCAAACAGTACCCTGAGGGTCTGGTGTCTATGGTGATTTACGTCGTCTCGGTCACTCAGATTTATCCCTTACTTGGACTGCAGCTGGGTACTGCCGCCGCACTTCTGATCGCGACCCTGTATCTGTTTGGGTATGCCCTGGTGAAGCTTCGTCTGAACCAAATACCCCGCGCTCCTAAAGGCAGCGGCAGCGTTCGCTAGTCAGCGGAGCATCAATCCCACCAGGTATATGCTGTTGACATATACTGAATCGAATATCATATTAACTGAACCAACCTTCTGTATAGTGAGGCTAGTTTTATGGCAGAAGCATCCATATTCTCGAACAACAAGAATCAAGCGATAAGAATTCCTAGAGCTCTTGAGTTTGCGGACGATGTGAAAAAGGTGAATATCTTTTCTGTCGGAAACGCACGCATCATCACTCCAGTTGGTGAGAGCTGGGATAGTTGGTTTGAAGGTTTGCGCGCTACGGATGACTTTATGTCTGAGCGTGAACAACCGAGGGAGCAATCGCGAGAGGACTTCTGATGATAAAGTATCTGCTCGATACTAATATCGTGATCTACACAATTAAAAACAAACCTGAGCAGGTCCGGGAAAGATTCAATGCACACGATGGGCAGATGGCAATATCCTCTATCACCCTGATGGAATTGTTATACGGTGCGGAAAAATCTACCAATCCCGAGCGTAATCTGAAAGTTGTCGAATCGTTTGCGAGCCGACTGGAAGTTCTGGACTTTGGCGCGCACGCTGCGCAGCACGTCGGGCAGATCCGGGCTGAACTTGCTCGTAGTGGATGTCCTATCGGCCCGTACGATCAAATGATCGCAGGGCATGCCCGCTCTCTCGGTCTTATCGTTGTGACCAATAACGAGCGTGAGTTTCAACGGGTTCCTGGTCTACGAGTAGAAAATTGGGTTTAGCTTATCAATTCATTGCCATTTACGGAGAGGAGTGTCCTTCAGAAACCTTTCAATCTCTGATGCCATAAAGTTACGGAAGTAGAAGCTGAATTCCTTCCCCTCACGTCCGTAGAAAATCAAGCAACAGTTATAACCGAGCTGACTGACAACCATTTCAACCTTGAACGCCTGCCAATCACTAAAATTCCCTCTCCATACCTGTTTTCCGCGCACAATCTGGAGGCTCTTTTGATCAACCTCAATCGATTCCCTGTGTGATTTCGGGAAGAAGCCTGAAGGTAGCCACCAGTAGGCGGTCAAAAGGAGAGCTGACACAGCTATGCAAATCTGTCCTTTCGGGTCAAACAAACTCCAGCCCTGTTCAACATAAGCTAAAGTGATAAAGAACAAGGGAACGACAGCAGCGATTGCAATGAACAAACGCTGATCACTGACACGTTGCAACCTGATCTTAGAAGGCATATCCCTGTCCCTAACTTTCAACATCAACTCCGCCAGAAACTCGGGGTAATCAGAACCAGTAAAGTGAAAATCTCCAGACGCCCGAGCAGCATGGTCAGGGCCAGAATCCACTTAGCGGTATCGGAGATATTACCGTAGTGCGCAGAGACCTCGCCAAGCCCCGGGCCGAGGTTATTGAGGCAGGAGCCAACGGCTGAGAACGCGGTGACCTGATCCAGCCCGGTCGCCATCAAAGCCAGCATCATCACCATAAAGGTGACCACATAGAGCGCGAAGAATCCCCAGACCGATTCCAGAATCCGGTCGGCTACCGGTTGCTTGCCGAGCTTAACCGGAATGATGGCATTGGGGTGAATCAGTCGATGAATCTCGCGCAGGCCCTGTTTGAATACCAACAGGATACGAATGGCTTTCATGCCACCACCGGTCGAACCCGCACAGCCACCGATGAATGCCATCATAAAGAGCAGTACAGGCAGGAATACCGGCCAGACCGAGAAGTCAGCAGTGCCGAAGCCAGCCGTCGTGGCAACCGACACCAGCTCGAATAAGCCGTAGCGAACCGCGCCACCAAAGTCATAGGTATCCGTCATCCAGAGTGCAATGACGGTCAGTAATGCACCACCAAACATGACGAACAGAAAGAACTTCACTTCGGAATCAACGAAGTAATGGCGCACGGTTTTGTACCGCCAGGCATAGAAATGCAGCGAGAAATTAAGTGCCGCCACCAGCATAAAGAACATGGCAATGGCTTCGATCAGTGCGCTGTCGAAGTGCCCCATGGACGCGTCATAGGTTGAGAAGCCCCCGATACCGACCGTCGAGAAGCTGTGCGCGATGGCATCAAAGGTGTTCATACCCGCGAGCCAGTAAGCCAGTGCGCAGGCAATGGTCAGCGACAGGTAGATGTACCAGAGCGCTTTCGCAGTCTCAGTGATACGCGGAGTAAGTTTCGAGTCTTTCAGAGGGCCCGGCATTTCAGCGCGGAACAGCTGCATGCCACCAATACCGAGCATCGGCAGAATAGCCACGGCCAGAACGATAATCCCCATGCCGCCCAGCCACTGCAGTTGCTGACGATACCAGAGGATCGATTTCGGCAGATATTCGAGGCCCGTCATCACCGTCGCACCGGTGGTTGTCCAGCCCGAGAGGGATTCGAAAAAGGCATCGGCAAAGCTCAGGCCGGGGTTTTCGGCGAGCATAAAAGGTAATGTGCCTGCCAGACCCAGCGTCAGCCAGAACAAGGCTGCGACGATAAATCCGTCTCTGGTTTTGAGTTCTTTTTTAACACCGCGAAATGGCAACCAGCTGAAGAAGCCGATCCCAAGAACGAGAGACATAGCGACGCTGAAGGCTTCGGTAGCGCCATCGTCGTACCACATGGATACAACCATAGGCGGCAGCATGGTCAGGCTGAACAACATCAGGAAGATGCCCAGTACCCGGGCAATCACAGTAAAGTGCATATCAGAAGAAGCCCAAGCCCACCTGGAAGAGTCGTTCCACATCGGCGATGTGGCGTTTATCCATCACAAACAGAATGACGTGATCATCCGATTCAACCACGACATCAGAGCGTCCCATAATGACGTCATCGCCGCGAACGATGGCACCGATTGTCGTGCCCGGCGGTAATTTAATTTCACCCACACGACGCCCGACCACCTTAGATGACATGCTGTCACCGTGAGCGATAGCCTCGATGGCTTCAGCAGCGCCACGGCGCAGGCTGTGAACATTAACCACATCGCCCCGACGAACATGCGTCAGCAGGCTGCCGATGGTTGCCTGTTGTGGTGAGATCGCCACGTCAATCATGCCGCCCTGCACCAGATCCACGTAGGCCGCTTTGTTAATCAGGGTCATCACTTTACGGGCGCCATGGCGCTTCGCCAACAGCGAGGCCATGATATTCACCTCGTCATCGTTGGTCAGGGCACAGAAGACGTCGGTATTCTCAATATTCTCTTCTTCGAGCAGGCTTTTATCCGTACCACTGCCATGCAGGACAACGGTGCGGTCGAGATTTTCACTCAGGTAGCGCGCACGCTCAGGGTTGTGCTCGATTATTTTCAGCCGGTAGCGTTTCTCCAGCGCTTTAGCGAGCCGGTAACCGATGTTACCGCCACCAGCAATGATGACTCGTTTGTATGAGTCTTCCGCACGACGCAACTCACTCATCACGGTGTGAATGTGCTCACGACCCGCAATAAAGAACACCTCATCGTCGGCTTCGATGACGGTATCACCCTTGGGCTCAATGGCGGTATTGCGACGGAACACCGCAGCTACACGTGTTTCCACATTAGGTAGGTGATCTTTGAGTGTTGAGATCGCCTGACCGACCAGAGGGCCACCGTAATAGGCCCTAACAGCGACCAGCTGAACTTTACCGTCGGCAAAGTCGAGTACCTGCAGTGCCCCCGGAAACTCCAGCAGGCGGCGTATGTACTTTGTCACTACCTGCTCTGGCGAAATCAGTACATCAATCGGGAAGGCATCAACATTGAAGAGGTCGGTCTGCTTAAGGTAAGCGTTGGAGCGAATACGGGAAATCTTGGTGGGGGTTCTGAACAGCGTATACGCCACCTGACACGCGACCATATTGGTCTCGTCAGAATTCGTGACCGCCACCAGCATGTCAGCATCATCGGCCCCGGCGTCGCGCAGCACGTGCGGAAACGAACCATGACCATAAACGGTTTTAACATCGATACGGTCCTGCAGTTCGCGCAGGCGATCGGTGTCTGTGTCGATAATGGTGATATCGTTTTTCTCACTGGAGAGGTTTTCTGCCAGTGTTCCCCCGACCTGTCCGGCGCCAAGGATAATAATCTTCATATCAGCTCAGAGTCCCGTCTGCCTTCAGCAGTTATTGTCTGCAGTTTTGTGCAAGAGCGCGTAGTAGAAGCCGTCGTGTCCACGAGGCGTCGGAAATAACTGCCGCCCGGCAATGCAGGCGATTCCCCAGTCATTGTCCAGTGTAACGAGCGTTGCATCCGGATGCACATCAACAAAACGTACAATCTGCTCACTATTTTCCTGAGGCAGCACCGAGCAGGTAGCGTATAGCAAGCGTCCGCCCGGCTTCAGCATCTGCCAGGCGCGCTCTAAAATATCGGCCTGCACTTCAACCAACTGCGCAATGTCTTCGCGGCGGCGCAGCATGCGGATATCCGGATGGCGGCGGATCACGCCCGTTGCTGAACATGGTACATCCAGAAGAATGGCATCGAAACCCGGCTCATCGCCGCAGTAATCTTCCCACCAGGGTTCGTCCGAGCACATATCGACGCAGGCGATATCCGCACTCAGTCGCAGACGTTCAAGGTTTTCGTGCACACGCTCAAGTCGGGCTTCATCGGTATCCACCGCCATCAGGCGTATGTCTGCAGACTCAAGCAGGTGAGCGCTTTTACCACCCGGAGCAGCACAGGCATCGAGTACGCACTCACCATCTGCTGGCGCCAGTATCTGTGCTGCCAGCTGCGCAGCTTCGTCCTGTACGCTGACATCACCATCGGCAAACCCCGGCAGCGTAGTGACATCGCACGATGCCTCAAGGTAAATCGCTGAGCGGCTGTGTTCACCTGCGGTGGCCTCAATACCGGCTTCCTGTAAACGCCGTAGATACTCATCCCGGCTGACGTGACGCTGATTCACACGAAGGCATAGCGGGCCGCGCTCATTGTTAGCATCGAGGATCTGCGGCCATTGTTCAGGCCAGGCTTTGGTCAGCATTTTGACCAGCCATTTCGGGTGACTGGTTGCCGTTACAGGGTTGTCTTCCAGCAGTGGCAGTAAGCTCTCATACTCCCGGCCATAACGGCGCAGGCAGGCGTTGATGACCGGCTTTGCGTAGCCCTTGCCCATCTCTTCGCAGACATCGACTGTGGCATGTACTGCTGCATGAGGCGCTTTGCCTTGAATCACCAGCTGATAAAGCCCGACGATCATCAGAGCGTGAAGGTCCTGATCTTCCTCGGGAAAAGGGTTCTTCAACAGCATCTTAGTCAGCGCATTGAGCCGAAAGTACCAGCGACAGCTGCCTAACGTCAGGTCGCGAAAGAAACCCCGTTCGCTGTCTTCGATGCGATCTTCGAGCGAAGGAATCGCCTGATTGAGAGACTGCCCTGACATGACCGCAGCCACAGCAAGTGTCGCCGCATGACGCGGTGTTATGGCACTGGCTTTACCGCGCCCGTATAGATTCTGCATGATCAGAGCTCAGAAGAAAGTACGTAAAACGGCTGAAAAAGATTCGGCTGGCCGTTGATGATGTCGGCCACAGCCATGGGCTTTTTACCGGCAAGCTGTAGCTTGGTGAGTTTCAGCACACCTTCTTTGCAGGCAACTTCGATCCCGTCGGCAGAAACATGTGCAATCGTTCCCGGGGCCAGTTGCGTGGCTTTCTCCAGCGCGACAGCGGCATGAATCCGGATACGCTCATCACCTAGAAGGGTATAAGCCATAGGGAAAGGATTAAACGCGCGAACCCGGCGGGCCAGCTCGTCTGCAGATGCATCCCACTGAATCAGTGCTTCCTGCTTACTCAGTTTATGGGCATAGCAGGCAGCGGCGTCGTTCTGTTGCTCCGGCGTCAGGGTGCCTGCTTCAACATCCGTCAGCGTCTTCAGCAGTGCTCCCGGCCCCATCTCAGCCAGGCGGTCGTGCAGTGAGCCGCCGGTATCATCGAGATTAATTCCGGTCGTGACCTTACTCAGCATGTCGCCAGTATCCAGACCGACATCCATCTGCATGATAGTGATGCCTGTGACCATATCTCCGGCTTCGATACAGCGCTGAATCGGTGCGGCACCACGCCAGCGTGGCAACAGCGATGCATGAACGTTAAGACAGCCAAACTTCGGCGCATCCAGCACACTCTTCGGCAACAGAAGGCCGTAAGCCACCACCACCATAACGTCCGCATTGAGTGAACGGAGCGTATCGACATCGGCTTCGTCTTTGAAGTTAAGCGGCTGATACACAGGGATATCATGCTCAAGCGCAATCTGTTTTACCGGGCTGGGCTGAAGCTTTTTTCCACGCCCCGCCGGACGGTCTGGCTGACTGTAAACACCCACTACCTGATGCTCGCTGTTAACCAGCGCAGAGAGGTGAACGGCGGCGAAATCCGGCGTACCGGCAAAAACAATGCGTAAAGCCATGTATTAACGCTTCCCCTGACGGGCTTCGATTTTGTGTTTCTTATCCAGCTTACTTTTGATGCGATTACGCTTCATCGGAGAGATGTAATCGACCATCAGCTTACCTTCGAGGTGATCGACTTCGTGCTGAATGCATACCGCCAGCAGGCCGCGACATTCAAGCTCAAACGCGTCACCCTTGCGGTCGAGGGCTTTCACCAGGCAATGCTCAACCCGGGTCACGTCTTCATAGAAGCCAGGTACCGAGAGGCAGCCTTCCTGCATCGACTCCAGCTCGCCATCAAGCACGGTAATTTCCGGGTTGATAAACACCAGTGGCTCGCTTTTGTCTTCGGACACATCAATCGTGATGATGCGTTCATGAATGTTCACCTGGGTGGCTGCCAGGCCGATGCCGGGTGCGTCGTACATGGTTTCAAACATGTCGTCGACGATTTTCTGCACTCGTGCGTCGACCTCTTTAACAGGTTGTGCAACGGTTCGCAGACGTGGGTCCGGGAATTCCAGAATATCTAGTATGGCCATGAGAAATGCGTTACTTATGGAATTTTATGGTAGTGACTTGCTAATATGGCCGCGTGGCAGCCAATTCAACGTCACCCTGAACGCTAATAATAAAGGGAATAAAGGATGAGCAAAACCATCAAACGACTCCTCGTTGCAGGTTTGATGTGCCTTTCAGCCGGTGCAAGCGCACTGGAACTCAGAGCTGACGCCCCTGAGCGCTATACGGTACAAAAGGGTGACACCCTCTGGGATATCGCAGAACGCTTCACTGGCAACGCTTGGGAATGGCCTGAAATCTGGTACCAGAACGACCAGATCAACAACCCTCACCTTATCTACCCTGGCGACATGATCGGCCTGATTGACGTAGATGGCCAGAAAAAACTAACTGTAATGGAGCGCGGACAAGCATCCCGCACCGTTAAACTACGCCCGGGCGACGTGAAAATGTCTCCTTCGGCACGTGTTCAACCTATCGAAGCCGCCATTGCCGCCATCCCGATGGATGCGATTCAGGGTTTCCTGCGTGATCACCGCATCGTTGAACCAGAAGAGCTCGCGAAAGCCCCTTATATTGTCAGCGGTGCCGACGGTCGCGTTCTGATGGGCGCCGGAACCAAGGTGTACGCACGTGGCAAAGTGGACGGCCAGCTGGCTTCTGCTTACGGCATTTTCCGTAAAGGCGACGTCTTTGTTGATCCAGTCACTGACGAAGTACTGGGTATGGAAGCCACCGATATCGGTAAGGCTTCAGTTGAAACCGTTGAGGGCGATGTCATCACCCTGATGCTGGAGAAAACTAACCAGCAGGTTTCGACCCGCGACCGTCTGCTCGAAACAGAAGACCGCGAACTGAAATCCCGTTTTATTCCTAAGGCTCCGGGTCAGCGTATTGCTGGTGAGATTCTGGCAGTGACCAATGGTGTATCTCACGTCGGACAGTTCGATGTTGTTGCTCTTAACCGCGGTGAGCGCGACGGCATGGACGTCGGGCATGTCATGCTGATCAAGAAAGCGGGCGAAGTAGTCTACGACCCGGTTGAGAAAGAGAAGATTCGTCTGCCAGCAGAGGATGCCGGTAGCATGATGGTTTTCCGTGTGTACGAAAAAATGTCCTATGCGCTGATCATGCGCGCTCAGCGTCCGCTGAAAGTAGGCGATTACTTTGAGTCACCGAAAATCTGACAATTTCTGAATGACCAATCACAGACTCACGCTTTGACGAGGTGAGTCTGGCAGGCCACGGAGGCCGCATGTCCATGGATGGACTCACATACGCACCCGATAGCTCCAACGGCGACTCTGCCGCTCCTCATCCTGACCGAAGTACACTGCTCGCCTGGTGGCGTTTACGCAGTATTTCTGGCGTGGGCAATATCGCCCTAAACGAAATACGCAGTCGCCTGACGAATCCGGAAGCCCTGTCACAATGCAGCCCTCGGGACCTTATCCAGCTTGGCCTGAAGCCCGAACAGGCAGACCGCTGGCACAATGACGCCGCACTCAGCCGCGGCTTTGAAATATTGGAAGACTGGTGCCAGCACCCGAATCAAGGCGTATTGCTGGCAGGTACCGCAGGCTACCCCGAATCCCTGAATATACTCCGCGATGCGCCCATTTTTCTCTGGTATCGAGGCAATCTGAGCGCACTGCAGCAACCCGCGATTGCAATGGTTGGCAGTCGAGGGGCATCTGCAAGCGCCCTCGAATGGACGATAGATACCGCGGCTGAACTTGCCTCTGCCGGAATGGCTGTGGTCAGTGGACTGGCGCTTGGTATTGATGGCGCAGCGCATCGCGGTGCGGTATCGACAGGAGCAACCATTGCCGTGATGGGAACCGGGCCCGATATTATTTATCCGGCAAAACATCGTAGCCTGGCGGCTAGTATCGTGGAGCATGGCCTGTTGCTGAGTGAATTCAGCCCCGGCACCAAAGCTCAGGCGCGCCACTTTCCATCCCGTAATCGCATCATCAGTGGTCTGAGTAGCGCGACCCTTGTGGTCGAGGCCGGGATCAAAAGCGGCACCATGATTACTGCCCGAATGGCCGCCGATCAGGGCAGAGATGTGTTGGCAGTACCGGGAGCACTCGGCAACCCACTCAGCCGGGGGCCGCACCAACTGATTCGCGAAGGCGCGCTACTTGTCGAAAACGCGCAGCAAATCCTTGAGGCCACGCTTTCAACCGGCATGTCATTTCAACAACCATTCCAGCAACCCCACCAGAAACAACAGCAGCTACCCAGGCACGCACCGCAGCAACCAGGGCTCACGGGCTTTACTGATACAGCAAACAACTCTTCGCACACCCAAAGCACCAATGACCTGGCCACGCCCAGCGCCGAGGCTCCTGAACTGCTCAATCACATTGATTTTAATCCGACGCCGGTCGACGTGATTGCTCTTCGCAGCTCACGCCCAATATCTGAGTTGCTCGGAGAACTTCTGATGCTGGAACTTGAAGGCTGGCTGTTACAGGCACCGGGCGGATACTGCCGGGTACGGTGAAATCCTTATACCGCGAATGGTAAAGCGTCCGGCCTGATCTACACTTTATCGAATGAGGAGGAGCTACCGATGAACCAGACCGCCGTTGCCACACAGTCAGATGTGGCAGGAAGCTATCTTACCTTCCATCTGCCACGGGCAAAGTACGCTCTACCCGTGGATTCGATTCAGTACATCACCACACTGGATGCAATCGACCCACATGATGTGCCCGGCGGCAAATCTGGCATTCGCCGTATGTTCACCTACGAGGGAACACAGATTCCTCTGTTTAATTTCAGCCGTCTGATTGGCTCAACCTCGCAACTCGAAGAATGTAAACAGCTAATCTCCATGCTGAAGCAACGCCGCCAGGATCACATTGACTGGATTACAGCGCTTGAGCACAGCATCAATCATGGCGAAGAATTCAAAAAGGCAGTCGACCCTCATCTTTGCGCTTTTGGCCTCTGGTACGACAAATACAAAGCGCATGACGAAGAGCTGCACAAAATCATGGCTCAGTTCGATGAGCCACATAAGCGCATCCATTCTCTGGCGACCCGGCTGCTGAAAATGGCGCATGAGGAAGATAAAGCCGAAGAGGCCAACCGCATTCTGAATGACGAGAAGCACTCCACCCTGAAGGTGTTATTACGATTATTTGATCAGGCAACCGCACGCCTCGAAGAAATGCTTAAGCCCGTGGTGGTGATATTGCGGGCAGCAGGCAGAACCTACGGTATTGAACTCGACTCGATTGATCAGATTATCGAGTTCGACAATCGCCATTGGCTCCCTGATGAGGAGCAGGAACTGCAACATGCCTGCTACGATGGTTTCCTGCAAAAAAGCGAAGGCGAGTTATTCATCCGCCTGGAACCGGCTCATCTGACCAAATAGAAACAAGCTAAGTAGAAACCAGGTAGACTACTAACCCTCGCGCTTAACTGAGCCTCGCTGTACACAGTATGGGCTTTGCTCCAGCATCGGATGGATTCTCCCCAGAGCAGGCCGTAGCTTTACTGTCTAAGCTGCCAAAATAACAGGTTACCTTATTCACCATGCCTTACCTCAAGGTCGCCTCCTTGCCGCCACGCCGGGCTTGAGGTAGGGTTCCGCAATCTTTTCAATCAAAGTTACCGGAACCCTTCTGTGAATCCCTGGCATTTACATCAGGCCCTGCGTTGTATCCGCTCTGGTGGCGTTATTGCCTATCCGACGGAAGCTGTCTGGGGCCTCGGTTGCGACCCGACCGATAAGCAGGCAGTGCATAGAATCCTTGATCTGAAATCACGCCCTGAGCATAAAGGCCTCGTACTGGTAGGCTCATCGCTGGAGCAGTTTCAGGACTGGATCAAGCCATTGTCCGACGACGATAGAAACACCGTCATGGCCACCTGGCCCGGCCCGGTGACCTGGGTTCTGCCCTGCCATGATTCGGTACCTGTCTGGTTGCGTGGCAAACACAGCAGTCTCGCTATCCGGATCAGCGATCATCCGATGGTGCGCGCACTCTGCAATGAAGTGGGCCCTTTGGTGTCTACCTCAGCGAATCCGGCAGGTAAAGAACCCGCCCGAACACTGTTGCGCGTCAGGCAGTACTTCCCGTCAGGTATCAATTGCCTGCTACCCGGTGCGCTGGGCGGACGACGCCAACCCTCTGAAATCCGAACACTCGACGGCCAGCGCTTGCGCTGAGCAACTCAGGAGACCCAATGGCCAACACTTCATGTGATATTCAGGCAGTAAAATCTTTCCTGCTCGACCTGCAGGACAGAATCTGTGCCGCGCTCGAAGCGGCAGACGGAAAAGCCACCTTTGTCGAAGACGCCTGGGACCGCGAAGAGGAAGGTAACAACCCGATGGCGCTCACTGGCGGCGGTCGTACACGAGTGATCACCGGCGGCACCATCGAAAAAGGCGGTGTAAATTTCTCGCATGTTCGCGGCGCCAAACTGCCAGCATCAGCCACGGCTAACCGCCCTGAACTTGAAGGTCGTAGTTTTCAGGCGATGGGGGTCTCTCTGGTGATCCACCCAGAGAACCCGTACATCCCGACCTCGCACGCTAACGTACGTTTCTTCGTCGCCGAGAAAGAAGGTGAAGAGCCTGTCTGGTGGTTTGGCGGAGGCTTCGACCTCACGCCTTATTACCCATTTGAAGAAGATGTGGTGCATTGGCACCAGGTGTCTAAAGACCTGTGCGTCCCATTCGGAGAAGATATTTACCCGAAATACAAAAAATGGTGCGACGAGTATTTCTTCCTGAAACACCGGAATGAAACCCGTGGCGTTGGTGGCCTCTTCTTCGATGACCTGAACAACTGGGATGGTAAAGTCGACTTTGAGCGCAGTTTCGCCTTTATGCAGGCGGTCGGCAATGGCTATATTGATGCGGTGGTCCCCATCATAGAACGCCGCAAAGGCATGCCATGGGGCGAGCGGGAACGTAAGTTTCAATGCTACCGACGAGGCCGTTATGTCGAATTCAACCTGGTATTTGACCGCGGTACTATTTTTGGCCTGCAAACCGGCGGGCGCACGGAGAGCATCCTCATGTCGATGCCCCCTGTCGCGCATTGGGATTACGACTGGAACCCTGAACCAGGTAGTCCCGAAGAACGCCTTTACAAAGATTTTCTGCCTCACCGGGACTGGGTGTAGTACCGGCAGCAGTAAGGAGACGCAATGACCGACCTCTATGCAGTAGTCGGCAATCCGATCTCGCACAGCAAGTCACCTGATATTCAGAATGCCTTTGCTGAGCAGACCGGTGAGGACTTATTTTACAAAACGCTGCTGGCACCATTGGATGACTTCGAGGGTGAAGTCAGACGCTTTATTGAACACGGTGGCAGCGGATTAAACGTGACGGTTCCCTTCAAAGAGAATGCCTACCGCTTAGCAAATGAATTAACCGCCCGTGCTAAACGCGCAGAGGCGGTTAATACGTTAAAGAAGATGCCTGATGGTACGTTGCTCGCCGACAATACCGACGGTGCTGGTCTGGTCAGAGATCTGATGATTAACCACTCGGTGGTTCTGGAGGGAAAACGCATCCTTATCCTCGGCGCCGGAGGTGCTGTTCGGGGAGTACTGCAACCACTTCTGGAGCAACAGCCCGCAGGGGTCGTCATTGCCAACCGTACCGAATCAAAAGCGCAGACGCTGGCAAAAGATTTTGCCGACCTCGGTCGTGTTTCAGCCTGTGGCTTTACCGATATCGACGGCAGTTTTGATCTGATTATCAACGGCACATCTGCCAGTCTGGCTGGCGAAATGCCGCCGATACCTGTATCGGTCATCCATCAGAATACAACGACCTACGACATGATGTATGGAAGCAATACGACCGTGTTTAACCAGTGGGCTGAAGATCACGGTGCTCTTCGCACCATCGATGGTCTGGGCATGCTGGTCGAGCAAGCCGCTGAGGCATTCTATGTCTGGCGCGGGGTACGCCCCCAGACTGCGCGGGTGATGCAATCGTTACGGAATGAACGTCGCCGCTAAGCCTGTTTACAGCAAGCAGTAAAATAAGGGTATCCGGATTAAGTGGTTGATGATCCCCTCTGATCCACCAAAACCTTAATCCTCCCAGAAGGTTGATAGATCGACGCCGTAGTTCTTCTCGGCCTCGGGGAGACCCATGCTGTAGGTCATGGTGGCCTTGCCCAGGAACGGAGATTCCTTGGTCTGTGGCGTCTTCTTCTTGTGCTTGGTGGTGTAGAGCATCCGGGCCCGCATCACCTCGAATGAATAGCCCCGGCCATCGCGGTTCTTGTCCTTGGCCAGCCGGTTGATCGACTCCGTGAAGGCGTTGGTGATTGGGATGTCGGTCTCGAAGTAGGTCAGCACCTCCTCACGCCAGCCACTGACGGCGCTAACGAGATCCTTCCAGACCTCCTTCTGCCCCTGCGGGATGCCGTCAACCCAGGCAGCCAACGCCTTCTCAGCATCCCGCCGGGTGGCACAGCCCCAGATGTGGTAGAACCGCTCCTTGTGCTCATAGGCTGCCAGGAGCTGGGGGAAGGCCCCTGTCCAGGTTTCCATGATGAGACGCTCGCGGTCTGAGACGTCGTGAGCCGATTAGCAATTGACTTTATAGTTACGGAACCGTAAAGTTTCGCCCAACGTAATAGTAATGATTGTCACTTACATTTCGAAAAACAAATGGTAATGGAGATTAACCACATGTTTAAACCTTCCCAACTATCACTGGCTGTGGCGATCAGCCTCGCCCCAGCCTTGGGCTCTGCCGCTGGCGATGATCAGCCCCAGATGCTTGAACCCATGGAAATCATTGGCGATGCGTCCGCAGCCCAGACCTTGCCAGGGTCAGGCTACGTCGTTGGTGAGGCGCAGTTGAAAACCGAGGTTGAGACCGACATCAACCAGGTGCTGAAAACCGTCCCGGGCGTCTATGTGCGGGAAGAAGAAGGCCTGGGCCTGCGCCCCAATATCGGCATCCGCGGCGCCACGGCCGAGCGCAGCAGTAATATTACCCTGATGGAAGATGGCATTCTGATCGCACCGGCGCCCTACTCCAATCCGGCCGCCTATTATTTTCCGACACTGAAGCGCATGTCCTCGCTGGAAGTACTCAAGGGTGCCCCGCTGCTGCGCTATGGCCCGCAAACCACCGGTGGTGTCATCAACCTGATTTCCACACCCATTCCCGATCAGCGGCAGGGCTATGTTGAGACAGTCACCAACGACCGCGGCTCCACCGACGTTCATGTAACCTATGGTGACACGGCCGGCGACTGGGGCTACCTGCTTGAGACCGTCCAGCGCTCCGCGAAAGGCTTCAAGGAGATTGACCGCAGTAACCGCGATACCGGCTTTGATATCGAAGACTATGTCGGCAAGCTGCGCTGGCAGGGAGAGCGCCAGAGCGTGACCGCCAAGCTGCAATACTCCGAGGAAACCTCCAACTCCAGTTACCTCGGCCTGACCGATGCGGACTTCAGCCAGGATCCGAACCGGCGTTACGGGTTGTCCAGCATCGACCAGATGAACAATACCCACTCCGGTATCAGCCTGACCCATCAGTTCGACTGGAGTAATACCGTAAGCAGCACGGCCACCCTCTATCGCAACGACTTCAAGCGGAACTGGTTCAAGCTCAGCGGCGGCGGAAGCATCATCGACTCGGCAAACGGCGGCGACGCCAATGCCCAGGGTATTCTGGACGGCACAGTTGACGCCAGCGGCCTGGATTACAAAAACAACGCCAGGGACTACCTGTCCGAGGGCGTGCAGGTAAACTTTGATGTCGACATGGGCAGCCACCAGTTTGATTTCGGCGCCCGCTACCACGAAGATGAAATGGATCGTTTCCAGCCGGTCGATGTTTATGACCAGGTCAACGGCTCTCTGGTGTTCCAGAACACTGTCGCCCCCACGGGCAGCAATAATCGCTTTGAGACCGGCGAAGCCCTGAGCTTCTGGGCACTCGACAAGTG
>CERL01013833.1_pt1 | contig 33218 bp, 26 predicted proteins | sample 530811 | NCBI WGS metagenome assembly CERL01 (sample SAMEA2620995, study PRJEB7988) | marine metagenome | isolation source: saline water (ENVO:00002010), including
CGGTACCATGGGAGAAATCACTCCCATTCTAAAAGCGGATGGGAGAATAATTGGAGATGGCAATGTTGGGTCAATGTCAAAAAGGATTCAAAAATTATACACTACTTACGCATATGAAAATGGAGAGCCAATTCCTTTTAAAAAACCAAATTAACTAAGATTGAAAATAATTCTTTAAGTAATCTTCAAAACTCAATGTATCCATGGCTTCTATGTTCTTTTGCCTCAGCAATGACTCTGATGCTTCCTTTACAAACATAGCTAATTTTTTGGGTTCAAGCGGTATAAGTTCAGAAAAATAATCCTTGTGTTTCTCTGAAACATCCAAGGTATATTGAAAGAACCCTGTTCTAGATTTAGATAAATCATCAAGTAGTCTAGCTGAAGGAGTCATATCAGGATGCTGGATCAATTCTTTTTGTATATTAACTGCTCTTACATAATCAGAACTGCCAGAATTACTATCCAGAAATTTTGCCACTACATAAATAGCTTCGAGAATTTCAGATGCCCAATCACTTAAATAGCAATTTTTACCATTTTTTTTCAATTTAAATTTTGGATCTCGTCCATATTTTGCTGTCTTCGAGTGATTATTCTTAATTTCTTCCCAACATATATCATCTATAGGTGGGCTATCTTGTAAAAGACAAAAAATTAAAAAAGCTTCCATAAATCGCATTGCATGCTGATTGGTTCCTATGGGATCAGAAATATTTAAATCGAGAGAACGAATCTCAACATATTCAATACCCCCCCTTTTTAAAGACAATGTTGGCCTTTCCCCAGATTTTGCAACACGTTTTGGTCTTATGGGGCTGTAAAATTCATTCTCAATTTGTAGTTTATTTATACTTAATTGATCATATTCACCATTATTAAGTATCCCAATTTTCTGATATTTTGGTTCAGGTGTATCAATTGCTTTGCTGAGATCAGATATATATTCATTTAGATCATTCAATGAAATATTGATATTTGATTGTGTTCGACTTGTATAACCCAGATCACTCATACGTAATGAAGTTCCAAAAGGTTCAAATAAAGTATTGTGTCCAAAATCCTTCAAATTTGATTGTCCATGTGTAACAAACGATTTACATAAGGCAGGTGAAGCGCCAAAAAGATATAAAACCATCCAACTAAAACGTTGAAAATTTCTAATTAAACCAAGATATTCAGATGACACAAAAGCATCTAGATGATGACGATCTTCCTTTAATTTTTGATATATAGGCCAAAACAACTCTGGTATTGAGTAATTAAAATGTATGCCAGAGATAGCTTGCATATTTCTACCATATCGAGAACTAAGGCCATTTCGATAAATAGTTTTCATTTTTCCAACATTTGAAGAGCCATATTGAGCAATGGGAATATCTTTTTCATCAGAAATAGAACAAGGCATACTGGAAACCCAAAGTAATTCATTTTCTAGATTAGAATAAGTGAATTGATGAACATCGCAGAGAACACTAAGCACTTCCCAAGTGTTACTCAGGGGAGGAGTTATAAATTCAAGAAGGGCTTCAGAAAAGTCTGTAGTTATATACTTGTTCGTCAGAGAGGAGCCAAGTGTTGTTGGATGGGATTTTTGTGATAATTTACCCTTAGAATCAACTCTGAGTGATTCTTTTTCGAGCCCCCTAAGTCCGCCTAAAAGAACATTTTGAGATGAATTCTCGGAGAGTTTCTTTAGGATATTTTCAAGTTTGCTACACAAAATAAATTATCTCTGATCCAATATAGAAAATCACAATACAATATGGTTATTACGAGTACAGATAACCATTATAAGGACATTTTTTTTCAAAAAATATATTTGATACAAACAACTGACCCTTCACTAAAATCATTTAACGTGATTAAATTAGTATTTCTTAAATAATAAATAGGTTGAAATAGAGTTTACAAAAGACTCTCTAAAAAAAATATCACTATGAAATCAATAATTAAACTAATGTTAAGCTTTTTTTTAATTCTAGGGTCAGCTGATATTTTTGCTTGCAATTATCCGGAAAAAATTAGTATTCCAGACGGTAATTCTGCAACAAAATTAGAAATGGTTACTACAATGAACAATGTGAAAGCATGGGTAAAAGCAATAGAAGATTATCAAATCTGCATCGAAAAAGAAGAACAATCGAGTCTTGCTTTGCTTAAAATCAATGGAGAGCTCACGCCTGAAGTGACAACAAATATTCAAGATTTAACAACAAGAAAATTTAATGCAGCCGTCGAAGATTTGGAAAAAACTAGTGCTGAATTTAATGCGCAAGTACGTGCATTCAATGCTAAGGGTAATTAATTATATTGTTCATTGGGATATAGAAATTATTTTAAAATCTTATATATTGTTCTAAAAACTCATTTTCAGGGAAAAAAATGAAGTCTCCCGTTCGTGTAACTATTACAGGTGCTGCTGGTCAAATTGGCTATCAGCTAGCTTTCCGAATAGCGTCAGGACAGATGCTGGGAAATGATCAGCCAGTAATTCTTCAACTTCTTGAAATATCAAGTGCAATAAAAGCTCTGGAAGGGGTAGCAATGGAGCTGGATGATTGCGCTTTTAAGACATTATCTTCAGTTATTATTACCGATAATGTGGATATAGCATTTAAGGATAGTAATTATGCTTTTTTGGTGGGCGCCAAACCGCGGGGGCCTGGTATGGAAAGAAAAGACTTATTACAAGCAAATGCAAAAATTTTTTCAGTACAAGGAAAATCAATAAATACTCATGCAAATAGAGATATTCGTGTTTTGGTTATTGGTAATCCAGCTAACACCAACGCTCTAATCACAAGCGCAAATGCACCGGATATTAATATCGAAAATTTTACAGCAATGACCCGTCTTGATCATAATAGAGCAATAGGACAATTGGCAAAAAAATCTGGACAACATATTAGTAGTATTTCGAGAGTTATTATTTGGGGTAATCACTCCGCGACTCAATATCCTGATATTCATCACGCGATTGTTTCGGGTAAACCGGCTATAGAAAAAATAGATAGGGAATGGCTAACCTCAAATTTTATTCCAGTTGTGCAACAACGAGGAGCTTCAATTATTAATGCGCGCGGGTCATCTTCTGCCGCTTCTGCTGCTTCTGCTGCTATTGATCATATGCACGATTGGATATTAGGCACCCCTGAAGATGATTGGGTTAGCATGGGAATCCCTTCGAATGGAAGTTACGGTATTAAGCCAGGAATTATATTTTCCTATCCCGTCAAGTGCATCAATGGAGGATATGAAATTATTAAGGACCTTGAAATTAATAATTTTAGTAGAAAACTTATCCTCGCAAGTGAAATAGAACTTCGAGAAGAACGTGCTGCTATCGAAGAATTACTCTAAAATACCAATTACTGAAAAACGTATCAGCATCCTATAATTTTGGGGTGGTAGTGTTATTATTTAGTACGAAAAAAAATTTATTATTATGTTGATACTTTCAAAAATTAACAGTTTAGGACAAAAACATGTTTAGCCTCACCATAGGATTTCTCTGGTTTTTGTTATTCACTGGTGGGTCAATTTTTTTGATATACAACAGAATCAACCTTCTTAAATCAACTTTTCTTTTTTTTGCAGCGCTCCTCTCTTACACCGCTTATGGAAATGGATCTCTTTTTCTAAATATGCTTCTATGGCTAGTGTTTATTTTCTTAGCGTTAATTAATATAACTCCTTTACGTAAAGAAAGAATAACCCGAAAGGCACTTGTTAGTTATAAGAATATGTTACCTGCAATGTCTAATACAGAAAGGGAAGCTCTTGAAGCTGGCAGTGTATGGTGGGATGGAGAGCTATTTTCAGGAATACCTAATTGGGAGAAATTACTTTCAATGCCTGCACCAGTATTCTCCTCTGAGGAGAAAATATTTCTTCAAGGCCCGTGTGAAGAATTGTGCAGAATGCTTGACGATTGGGATATTTCTCACCAACGTGGAGATATGTCCCCAGAAATTTGGGAATATATTAAAAAGCATAAATTTTTTGCCATGATTATCCCCAAAGAATATGGAGGTTTAGAATTTTCTTCATATGCTAATGCAATGGTTATTGCAAAAATTGCCAGTAGAAGTCCTGTTGCTTCATCAACTATAGGCGTACCAAATTCGTTGGGTCCGGCAGAACTATTACTTAACTATGGAACAGATGATCAAAAAAATAGGTATCTCCCTGGCCTCGCTTCTGGAGATGAAATCCCTTGTTTTGCATTAACTTCTCCTCAGGCGGGATCCGATGCTTCAGCAATCATAGATCATGGGGTTGTTTGCAAAGGTCAATGGAATAATGAGGAAATTATAGGGATTCGTCTAAATTGGGACAAACGATATATTACACTTGCTCCTATAGCTACAGTCCTGGGGTTGGCTTTTAAACTTTATGATCCAAAGCATCTAATCGGTGATAAAGATGAGTACGGTATAACAGCTGCCCTAGTTCCAACTAACATAAAAGGAGTATCTATCGGAAGAAGACACTACCCCATGAATATTCCATTCCAAAATGGACCTACTTACGGAAAGAATGTTTTTGTGCCGCTAGATTACATAATTGGTGGTCAAAAAATGGCAGGAAAAGGCTGGAAAATGTTAGTTGAATTACTTTCAGTTGGACGAGCAATAACATTACCCGCTAGTGCCTCAGGAGGCGGTCAAGCTGGTGCTTATGCTTCTGGAGCATACACTCAGCTCAGAAGACAATTTAATCTCCCCATATCTAAATTTGATGGTGTTGGAGAAGCATTAGCACGAATTACGGGCTACACATATATCATGAACGCGGCTGTTTCGGTTACATCAGGAGCAATTGATAATGGTGAAAAACCAGCAGTTCCAGCTGCAATCCTCAAATACCACTGTACAGAACTTGGTCGAAAAGTTGCAAATGACGTAATGGACGTACATGGGGGAAAAGGCATCATGATGGGTCCAAAGAATTATATAGGAAGGAGTTTTATGGCTGCTCCCATAGCAATCACGGTTGAAGGAGCAAATATATTAACTCGAAGTCTCATTATTTATGGTCAAGGAGCGATGCGCTGCCATCCATTTGTACTAAAGGAAATAGAAGCTGCCCAGGATAAAAATTTTGAAAGAGGGCTTAAAGAATTTGATGATGCTCTCTTCTCTCACATCGGTTATGCAATAAGCAATATAGTTAGATCATTCATTCTAGCGTTAACTCATGGTAGAAATAGCCGTATCCCAATTAATACGCCAACAAAACGATATTATCAGCACATTAACCGTTATAGTGCCGCTTTTGCACTTGCCTCAGATTTTGCGATGCTTACCTTAGGCGGGGAATTAAAAAAGAAGGAACTATTATCGGCAAGACTCGGAGATGTTTTGAGTACAATGTATCTAGCTTCAACAGTCCTAAAACATTTTGAAAATCAAGGTAGGCCTTCTGTGGATTTACCTCTCGTAGAATGGTCGGTTCGTACTCTTATGTATAAAACTCAAGAACAATTACACAATTTTTTAACAAACTTACCAAATAGAGTAGCAGCATTTTTTCTGCGTTGTTTTATTTTTCCACGGGGAAGAAAATATTCCCCTCCCTCTGATCTTTTGACTCGAAAAGTTGCTAATATAATTACTTGCACTGGTGAATCTCGACAAAGATTATGCGAGCAAGCATACACAACAATTGAACCAAACAACCCTCTAGGATTATTAGAAGAAGCCCTTATGATTTCTGAAGAATTAGCGCTGATAGAAGAAAAGCTTAAGCAAGCTCATAAAGAAGGCCATATTAAATCTGAATATCTACCTCATCAAATTCAAGAGGCACAGAAATGTGGAATATTAAAAGACAAGGAAACAACCAAAATGAAGGAATATCATAAAAAGGTTTTTGAACTATTATCCGTTGATGACTTCGACCAAAAAGAACTTGGCCGACATTAAAAAATTAATGATACTTAATATTATATTTATCCAACATTAAATAAAAAGGTGAAACTGTGATTACGAAAATTTTCAAAAAAAACATAATAATTGTATTTTCTATATTTTTAATAATATCTTGCGAGTCAAATGACAATAATAATGCTGTGGATAAAAAAATATCTGTACAAAATATACCGACTTCACCGCCATCAATTAAGCGCGTTGTATCTCCAACTGGCTCAAAAATCTATTTTATAACCCCCAAAAATGATGAAATTGTTTCAAATCCAGTCTCGCTTGAATTTGGCTCTGAAGGGGTAGAAATAGTGCCTTCTGGACAAAATAAACCTGCAACTGGACACCATCACATAATTATTGATGCGGGGCTCCCTAATATGAACCTACCAATACCAGCTGATGATAATTATGTTCATTTTGGCGATGGTAGTTCGTCTACCCAACTTACTCTTGAACCTGGTATACATACTCTCCAACTGCTTCTTGGAGATTTTTTACACATACCGCACGATCCTCCACTATATTCTGAAAAAATAACAGTTACAGTCGAATGATTCTTTTGAGATAATAATTAAAAAATATACAATTAACATCCATTTTAAGCGACTAACAAATTTTGTATTATTTCTTTTCTCGGTATATTAAATGACAAAAACTCCTGTTGGAATTAGTGGTTTATCAGTATACGTTCCCCCTTTGCGTGTCTGGCTGGATGATTGGTCACAATGGACAGAAAATCAATGGCCAAAAATTAGAGAAGTGGTAGGACGCAGCTTCAGAATGCGTGGCATCAACCAAAGTGTATACACCATGGCAGCTAATGCCGTAATGCGCCTCATCAAACAATACGATGTAGATACTACAAAAATTAAGTTTTTTGCTCTAGGAACTGAATCGAGTACTGATAATTCTGCAGGCGCAATCATCATAAAAGGAATGATTGATCAAGCGCTTATTAGTCAAGGAAAACTACCAATCTCAAGAAACTGTGAAGTACCGGAATTTAAACATGCATGCCTAGGTGGTGTTTATGCAATGAAGGGTGCGCTGAGGCAGTTAGCTCTTGATGGTTCTGGGTATCAAGCAATAGTCGTGTGCTCAGATATAGCAGAATATCAACTTGGAACAAGTGGTGAACCAACACAGGGAGCAGGAGCTGTTGCAATGCTAATTGAGGAAAATCCAAAATTAGCTGAAGTTGATCTAAAAAATTCTGGGTCAGCGGCTGATTATCGTTGTATAGATTTTCGAAAACCGATGCTACGTTTTTGTAATCAGAAAATAAATGAAAATAAACAGATTCAAGACTTCCCAATATTTAATGGAAAATATTCTACTACTTGTTACATTGATGAAACTCTTCAAGCACTGAACGACATGTATTTGAAAAGAAAACTCACTCCAAGTACGTACATGAAATCTATAAAAACTCTCTTCTTACATCGACCTTATCGAAGGATGCCTGAAACTACTTGGGCAACTGCTTATTTATTTGCTTTAAGTACTGGAAATTCAGAAGAACGAGCTGAACTAGCTTCTTATTGTTATGAAGCGAAAATAGATCCTAATGACTTAATACATGAGATGCAAAGTAAGCCAAGGGTTAGTGACCTAGCACAACAAACAGTAATTAATACTGAAGCATATCCTCTGACTATGGCTATATTCCGAATTTTTCGCGCATCGAGACATTACCGCAGAGAGATTTTAGATAAAATGGCATTAGGTAGTGATGCAATGCTTGATCTTGGTAATTTGTATACAGCAGCGTTACCAGCGTGGATGGCTGCCGGCTTAGAGCAAGCATTAAATGAAAATATTGAATTAGCCGGTCAAGAAATTCTTACGTTAGGATATGGGAGCGGAGATGCTGCCGAAGTTATTCCTATGAGGATGACTGACACCTGGCGTGAAGCAGCGAAATTAATTAATTTTTCTAAATCCATGGAATTTACTATTGACTTGAATAAAAAACAATATGAAGCAATTCATCAGGGTCGTTACCTTGAAGAATTAAAACACTCACCAAAGGATGAATTTATAATTGACAAGATCGGTGAAGATAACTCTAGAGAATTTCAAAATCTAGGAATTGAGTATTACAAATATATTAGTTAATTGTTTTTAAAAATATATTTCCAATCTGCTTCTAAAGTCTGCAAGTAATCTTTCCCATTCCATCTTAAACCATGGCGTATATTGTTCTGGTGAAAATTTCATATCCTGAGTTAAATCTTCGTGATTAATATATTTATAATCAGCAATCTCTTCAGTATTTATAGTAATTTTCTTATCGATACGCCCAAGATATACCGAACACAATTCATTTTCTGAACCGAGATTTTCATAATTTGCCTGATATGAAAATTTGTAGATAAATTCCAAAGGTAAACAAACGCCTAATTCTTCTTTTAACCTTCTTTGTACGGCATCCTCAATTATTTCTCCACTACGTGGGTGACTACAGCAACTATTTGACCAATACATTGGCCATAATTTTTTTAGTGCACTGCGTTTCTGCAATAATAATTCACCATTAATGTTAAACAATATTACAGAAAATGCTCTATGTAACACCCCTTCTCCAGCATGACATGCGGATTTAGATAAAAATCCAATATCATTATCATTTTGATCTACTAAAATTAGTTCTTCGTTTTCTGAAGATGAAGCTAGGTTGTCATTTTTAAGCATTTTTATCTAAAATAATTTTTTGCAAATCAAGTACATAATAACCGGCATTAACAAATTCAGAGATAACTTTTTCTTTTTGATCAGGGCACAACGCAATTATTGCTCCTCCGCCCCCTGCTCCAGTTAATTTTGCTCCAATGGCGCCGTGGGAGCGCGCGGTATCAATCATATCCTCAATTTCAGGAGATGATACCTCAATGGCATTCAATAGCCCATGACAAATATTCATTAACATGCCTAATGTTTTATAATCACCTTTTATCAGAGCCTCAGAACCGGATTTACTGAGTTCATCTATTTGACAAAATATCTTTTCATATAAAACTGGACTTTGATCAAATCGTAATTTAACACCTAGAATTTGTTCTTTTGTAGATGAACGATGACTGCTTACCGCTATGATTAGTGGTAAAAATTTATCAAGATCGATAGATTTCACAGGTTTTAAATTATTCTTGCTATATAACATGGGAATACCATATGTTGCCATATTATTATCTACTCCAGATGGCGACCCATGAGATAATTTTTCACATTCATAGGCAATCTGATTCACTGATTTATTATCCATCGAAAGATTTAAAAAATTATTAAATGCTCGAATAATTGCAACTGCAAATGCAGCAGAAGAGCCTAATCCTGCTCCCATAGGTATTTTAGAATTAATTTTAATAGAAAAACTTCGGTCATTAATTTTCAATTTTTTCATTATTAAATTTATCATAGGATCAACGCTTTTATTTTTATCTTTTGTATCTATTTCCATAGATCTAGATGGATCACAAATGATAACTTTAGTCTCTGAATTAATTTCTCTTATTGTGCTCTGTACAGCCTTAGGAATTGGTATAGCAAGAACATGCTTACCATAAACAGCTGCATGCTCTCCAAGCAATATTACTTTCCCATCAGCGTTGCCAGTGACTTCATCTTTGAAAGATTTGCCTTTCTTTGAGTCTCTGAATTTTGTTGAAGATTTTAAATTGTTCAAAATTTCTTTGGCTTTCCAGGATTTTACTTCTCCTTCATTTATCATTTCTCGCACAACATCATCAAAATATTTTTGAGGGATGTTTAAGCTTGCAGCTACGCTCCTAGCATGTAAACTCATGTGTCCTTTCTGAATTCCATGGGTTGAAAGCGCCCTTAGTGCAGCGAAATTCTGCGCTAAACCAACAGCACCAATAATCTCCGAAAGCTCATGAGAAGATTTTACGTTGCATATCTTTAATCCTAGAGCAGCGGCTGGATTTGCTTGTAGAGAACCGCCTACTATACCGACTTTGATAGGCACAGTGAGTTGGCCGGTTAAACTATTATCTGTATCAATATTCCAATTAGTTAATGACTGATATCTACCATTTTTAACAGCATAAGCATGGGCTGCGGCCTCCATTGATCGCCAATCATTTCCTGTTGCTATAGCGACAGCATCAATTCCATTCATAATACCTTTGTTATGAGTGGCTGCTCTGTATGGATCAATATTTGCAAATTTTGTAGCATTAACAATTCCCATGCCTACTTCTTTTCCTGAAAAATCCTTAATTTCTAGATGTTCTAGAGGAATGGAGGTTTTTGCTGTTACTAGGGAACGATCGGCTAAGTTTGATAAAATTTTCAAAGAAACTTTGTGATCACAAATGGATTCGATCTTGGGTGCTATCAACTCGCAAAGAGTATTAACCAAATTCGCTCCCATTGCTTCTTGAGTATCAACTAAGAGGTGTAAAATAACCATCCATTTGTTGCTATCCTCGAGAAGATATTTAAAAAATTCTATATCCTTCGTTCCACCCCCTCTCAAAACTAATCTTGGCTGCAGAGAATTAGCAAATTCTATGAGTTTCTTCTTCTCTTGCTCAAGTTGTTTAATAACAACTTCTGGGTCCTTTACATCCATTAATTGAATTTGACCTATTAATAACGACTCAGCAATTTTTACCTGAAAACCACCACTTAATCTTGTTATTTTGGCAGCATTACTAACCCCAGCAACTACAGAAGGTTCTTCTGTAACCATGGGTACAATATAATCTCGTTTGTTCACAAGAAAATTTGTCGCTATAGACAATGGAAGACCGAAAACTCCGATAACGTTTTCGCTCATCTTATCTGCCACTCCAGAAGAAAGACAAGAACCATTATCTTTTAGTATTTTTCGTTCCCTTTTGGTAATGATGTTTAAATCAACAAGAGTATTAAGTCTTTGATCTACATCCATTTTGTGAAAACCTGGAATTCTGGAATTAATCATTATCATTGTCTCTAAGAAATAGCCCTTGAGGATCAATTAAAGCATTTAAAGATATAAAGCCAAGTTTTTCTGCCTTCTTAACAAAGTTATCAATTCTTTCAATCGAATTAGATAATACAATCCCAATATCACCTCCTCCAGCTCCGCATGGTTTATAAATAATATTTTCAATATTTTTTGTCATATCAGTTAATTCTTGATGGCCAGAATCAAATACACCGATTTTATAATGTGAATCAAAATCCTGGAGAACATCAACGTAAATATTTAACATATTCAACAATGAAACTAGATCGTTTCGTTTCCAAAAATTAAGAACTTGCTGAGATGAGTTTTTTAAATGATTAAAACTTTTATGTTTTTCATTACGAAGAAATTTATGTAACTTATCAATGGTATTTGATTCTTTTCCGCTCCAAATTAATTTGTAGAGCAGGCCTGTTGGCCATTCTAAATTAAAAAAATTATTCATATCTCTAAACTCAATAACTCCTCCTTGTTTTGCAGTTATTATATCAGCGCCGCTTCCAACACCATGCTGAAAACTATTATGTGATTCATGCGCAAGTGAAATAACAGAAGTTGAAGACTTCTTTAAAGATAATAAAGCACCAGACAAAGCAACAGCTAATGCTGCGCTAGAACCAAGGCCGTATTTAGAGCCGCTAATTTTTTCAAAAAATTGATTTGTATTTAACGTAATATGTAATCCTGTTCGAGGATTAAATGATAGACGTTTCCAAATACATTCAAAAAGTGCAAAGAAATTTTCGGATGGCAAATCATCCAGCCACTTAATGTTTCCATTTTCATCACAATGATACCTCCAATTTCCATGGTAATAGCCAGAAGTACTAATCATGTGTGATGAGTCATTTTTCTCTATTATTTTCACTTCTGCGCGACGATCTAATGCGATAGAAATTGCTGGAGCCCCGCATAAAACTGCATATTCTCCTGAGAGTATTAGTTTTCCAGGAGCGCTTGAATCTAAACTATTCATTCATTACCTAATAAAGATGCGCCGCACCCAATACCACTTGTTAATATAGAATCAACGCCATCAATCTGACTAAGAGTATCTTTAATTAATGTCTCGTTTTCCTTTAGACAGATGGCTTTAACTTGGGGGCCAGCGTCTATGGTAAAAAATACTGACTCCCCTAACGATTGAAGATGACGAATGCTCTTTATGCATTCAAGTGTAGCCTGATTCCAATAAACAATTGGTGGCCTAGATGTCCACATAATTGAATGCATTTTTAAACAGTTATGCTCAGATATAGCTGCAAGCTTCTCAAAGTCCTTTGCGAGGATAGCTTTTCTTGCTATTTCAATATCTTGATTTTGCTGGTCAACCCAACTTGAATAAAATGGTGAGGTTTCTGCGCTCCTGATCATTGCTTCAGAAGAAGATATTTTTTTCTTTTGGGTATCAGTAATAGCTATGACAATACGAAGAGGCCACTCTTGGGAATCAAATAAAGTAATTAAATTTATCTCATCAAGATTGGATTTAAGTTCAACAAACCCGCCGTATAAAGAGCGTGCGGCAGATCCTGATACAGCACCGGCAAAACAAGCAAGAGCATTACTATTATTTTTCAATTCCAAAGCAGCGTTAACGGCGACAACGAGCGCTGAAAATGCCGAAGAGGAAGATGCTAAGCCCGCTGAAATTGGGAAGTTACATTCACTTTCGATGTATGCAAAATCTCTCCTCTTTCCTGCCAAAGAATCTATACAACTAGACACTCTAGGTAACATTTCTGTATCAGAAAAGCCATTTACCGATAACTTATCACGCTGAAAATCAGATGAGAATTCAACACGCATCTTAGTCCATAAATCATCTAACGTTATAGATAAAGAATCTACCGCAGGAATATTTTTGGGTACATTACTTTTCCCCCAATATTTAATCAGCGCTATATTAGGTTGAGCTTGTGCCTTTGCCCACATATTTAATTCTCATATAATTATTTATTAAAACTATTTGATAATGTCATTAATTTTCAACCTATCATTACAGGATCACAACTTCTTGCTATTATCCTAGTTTTCTCATGTAGGCCTAATAATAAATTGGAATCATAATTATGCCGCATTCATTTTCAAATAAAATAGAATATTACTCTCATCGAATCAATCAACTTCTTGATCGATTACTTCCACAATCGGAAAAAAAAATAGAACTTCTCCATGAAGCTATGAGATACGCTGTATTAAGTGAAGGTAAAAGGGTGCGCCCACTCTTAGTTTATGCTGCAGGCGAATGCTTAAATATTAAAAAAAACCTTTTAGATATTCCTGCTATTGCCGTCGAACTGATGCATGCTTTTTCTCTAGTACACGATGACTTACCATCCATGGATAATGATGATTTTCGCAGAGGACTGCCAACGGTTCACAAAAAATATGGTGAAGCTACCGCAATACTTGCAGCAGATGCTCTACAATTTCTCGCATTTCAACAAATATCAGAATCCTCAAAACTAACCGATTATCAAAAAGTCCAAATAATTAATCTTATTTCAAATGCTTGTGGTTCAAATGGCATGATCGGAGGACAACACATTGATCTGTCCTCTGAAAATAAAGAGCTGAACTATGAAGAAATAAAAGAGTTGCATCTACTTAAAACTGGAGCCTTAATTCATGCTTCCGTTATAACGGCCTGCTATCTCAGTAATGAAATTTCACAATCAAAGATTAATGCATTAGGAACTTATGGAAAAAATGTGGGGCTGGCTTTCCAAATCCGTGATGACATTCTTGACGCTGAATCTATAAATTATAAAAATGATAAGAATAAAAATTCAGATGAAGTGTTAGATAAAGCAACATGGCCTAAATTCTTTGGTCTTGATGAATCTGAAAACTATTGCAATAAACTTATCAATAAAAGCACAGAAGCATTAAAAATATTTCCCAATGAAGCTAATATGCTACGCAAACTCATAACATATTTAATAAAACGTTCACATTGAAGAAAAAAAATTGGATAAAATCTCATCAATATTAAATAGTGAAGATTTCTCTACGGCGCTAAAGTCCGGTATATACAGAGTTGTTAACCAGCAAGAGAATCTAAATTCTATTAATGTTTTTCCTGTTGCGGATGGAGATACAGGGACAAACCTTGCCCTCTCTCTTACCGCTACACTTGAAGTACTTAAAGATACTAAGACAAAAGACTTAAATACAATTCTCACTCAGTTTGCTGATAAATTACTTGATAGTTCACGAGGAAACTCTGGAGCTATCCTTACGCAATTTTTTCAAGGAATGTGTGATTCCGCAGAAGGATTATCTAATTTTACAACAAAAACTTTTTCTGAATCCATCAAATTAGGTAGTGATTATGCATATGATGCCTTATCTGAGCCAAAAGAGGGAACTATCCTTACCCTAATATCTGTGCTGGCTAAACATCTTCAAAAAACAATTGCTAACAACAACAAAATACAATTCCAATCACTAATGTTAGAAGGTCTTAACGCCTCGAAAAAAGCACTTAAAGAAACCCAAAATCAATTAGAAGAATTAAGTAAAGCAGGTGTTGTCGATGCGGGTGCAAAAGGATTTTTTATCCTATTTGAAGGTATGACAAATTTTATTGTTAATAGTGAAATAGAAAAAAAACCAGATCTTGGTCATCTCATTTACGAAAGTACTATTGTTAAAATGGAGGGCTCTGAAGAAAAGTTGGAATATTTTTTCTGCACAGAATGCATCATTAACGGATTAGAAATTGATCGAAGAAAATTAAGGGAAGAAATTTCAGTAATGGGAAATTCTATAGTGCTAGCAGGAACGAAAAGAAAGGCCAAACTACATATACATACAAATGAACCTGCCGATGTTTTTGATATTGCAAGAAAATACGGTGAAGTTAGTGCAGAAAAATGTGACGATATGCGTCGTCAACAACACACTGCTCATATAACAAATTCAACATTTTCCGTTATAACAGACTCTGGTGCTGACATACCCGACCAAGACATGGATAACTTGGATATCCATATAGTTCCGATACGCATTCAATTCTCTAATAGAAGTTATTTAGACAAAGTTAGTATTACACCGAATGAGTTTTTTTCAAAACTAAAAAATAGTGATATAACCCCCACCACATCTCAACCATCCATGGGGGATTTTAGGAGACAATATCAATTTTTAGCAAGCCACTTCCCAGATGTGATTTCAATTAGCCTCAGTGAGAAAATTAGTGGGACATTCCAAGCTGCAAAATTAGCTATTGAAAAAAATAAGACTTCTGGAAAAATCCATCTTATAAACTCTAGGAGCCTTTCTATTGGGCAAGGGCTGATTGTAACTTTTGCTGCTGAATGTGCTCAAGCCGGGTTAGATATAGCAACAACACTAACTGCCGTAAAAAAAATCATTAAAGAAACAACCGCTTACGCTTTGATTGATGATATACAATATGCAGTGCGAGGTGGCCGGATACCCTCTTCTGTTAAATTCCTAACAGATACATTGTTTTTGACGCCCATACTGAAAACCCTTCCAAACGGCAATATAAAAGCAAAAACAGCATTATTTGGGAAAAAAAATGTTCTAAGAAAATATGCATCATATATAGAAAAAAATTCTCCAAAAAATAAAAAATTACGTATTGCAATTGGCCATGCGCTATGTCAATCAAAGGCTGATGAATTACAAAACTTACTTTTTCAGAAGATGGATAATATTCTGAGTTGCAGAATTACAGACCTTGGTTCTGCTATTGGGGTCCACGGGGGGCCAGGTGCTTTAGTAGTTGGAGTACAAAACTATCACAATCCAAATGAATTTAAAGCGCAGTAATCAAAATATCATTCCCTAATCCCTACTCCACGATTAAACAAAAGAAAACTTAAAATAAACAGGAAAAACACAAAGAAAATTATAATCGAATAGGCGTAGGTGATACTAATATCTGAAGAACCAAGCATACCAAAACGAAATGCATTAACCATATATAAAATCGGATTAGCTTTGCTAACAGTCTGCCAAAATTCAGGTAACAATGATATTGAATAAAAAACACCCCCAAGATATGTCAATGGCGCAAGAATAAAAGCAGGCACGATAGCAATATCATCAAAATCTTTTGCAAATAATGCGTTGATAAATCCTGCCAGAGAAAATACGACTGAAGTAAGCAGTACTATGGAAAATGTAATGAGAGGATATTTTACTTGAAGATCTGTAAATCCAAGAGCAACAATGGTTACCAACATGCCTACTAATAAACCTCGCAATACACCACCGGCAACATGCCCAATAATAATTATCGCGCTAGACATAGGTGAAATTATCATTTCTTCAATATGACGACCGTATTTGGCACCAAAAAAAGATGATACAACATTGCCATATGAATTCGTTATGACAGACATCATAATTAAACCAGGAGCGATATATTGCATATAATCATAACCACCCATTTTGCCTATTCGCGAACCTATGAGGCTGCCAAAAATTATAAAATAAAGTGACATAGTAATGACAGGTGGAAGTATTGTTTGAATCCAAATACGTAAAACACGAATAATTTCTTTACGAATTATTGTATAAAGCGCGATCATATTAAGAGAGAAATTCATATTTACAATGCCCTTTCTATGCTTTCTTTCTGTTTACTATCTACTAATTCCATAAATAATTCTTCTAGTCTATTAGATCTATTACGGATGCTTGTAACCCTGATATTTTGGTCCTTCAACGCTACAAATAATTGATTAAGTTCTTGCTTAGAATCAACCACTACTTCAAGCTGGTCTTTTTCTACAAAAGAAATATCATACCCTTCGACAAAGGGGGAATCTTCAATACTATCCTGTAGAGTTAAAATAAATACTTCGCGTTTTAATTTTTTAAGGATCGTATTCATTTGAGTATTTTCAATTATTGATCCTCCATCAATGATGGCAACTCTTTTACATAGATTTTCTGCTTCCTCTAGATAGTGAGTGGTAAGAATAATTGTTGTTCCGTTGGCATTTATATAACGTAAAAATTCCCACATAGAACGTCTAATTTCCACATCAACTCCTGCCGTAGGTTCGTCCAAAAGAAGAAGCTTTGGCTCATGAATCAAAGCCCTTGCAATCATAAGTCTTCTTTTCATACCACCCGATAAATTCCTAGCTCGTTGATTGCGTCTATCCCACAATCTTAGCTCGTTAAGATATTTTTCTGCTCGTTTTTTAGCTAATGCACGATTAATACCATAATATCCAGCTTGATTGATAACAATATTAAAAGGTGTATCAAATTGATTAATATTAATTTCTTGGGGGACAACACCAATTAAAGCTTTAGCTGCAGAAAAGTTCTTGTCAATATCATGATCAAAAATTTTCACTTTACCTGATGTTTTATTAACCAGAGATGAAATGATCCCGATAATGGTGGTTTTACCTGCTCCATTAGGACCAAGTAATGCATAGAAATCCCCAGATTCAACTAAAAAATCTATATTTTCGACCGCCCTGGTCCCATTAGAATATATTTTTGTAAGATTTTTTATTGAAAGAGCATTCATGATAGCTAAAAATATCTTTTCTTTTCAATTAATCTTTTCTTTTCAATTAATTGATAGATATATTATTACGGCAATATAACAATATTCAAAAAAAATAGATATTTACATTATGTGCCTTATTGTATGTGCTTGGAAAACTAATCCAAATTATCCCCTAATACTGGGAACTAATCGTGATGAATATCATTCCCGTCCTACAAAAAAGTTACATTGGTGGCCTGATAATCCAAAAATACTAGGTGGTAGAGATCTTTATGCCGGAGGAACTTGGCTTGCACTTAATAAAACAGGTCATCTATCAGCAGTTACTAATTATCATGCAAAAGAAAAGATAAAAAATAATATATTTCGTACTCGCGGTGAATTAGTAAGCAAATTTTTATTAGAAGAAAAACTACCAATTGATTTTATTAAAAATATTAATCAACATGCATATCAAAAATTCAATCTTCTAGTTACTAATGGTACTGATCTTATTTATACTTCAAACCATGGCTATCCTCATCAAAAACTAAACCCTGGGGTATACGGTTTAAGCAATTCAGCGCTCGATACCCCATGCTCGAAACTTATTAAATCCCGAGAAAAATTAAAAAACTTAATCAAATCAAAGAATATTAATTTAACGTCTATATTTCGTATTCTTGAAGAAAAAAAACCAGCGCCTGTTGATGAAATAATTAGTAATAATATTCCGTTTAAAATGGCAAGAGCGATGTCAGCCCCATTCGTGGTAAATGCTGAATATGGCACAAGATCTTCAACAGTTGTTCTTTTCAGACGAGATGGTCAAATCGAGATCAAAGAAAAACACTATAATAATTCTGCGGAATTATTAGGTGAATCACACTTTAAATTTACATCAGAATAATTTATTTTAAAAATATACGTTGTAACCAAAAGCTAATGTCTTTAATTTCATTTTCTGATACAGAATGTGCGATAGGATATTCATGCCAATCTACTTTGTAATTAAGTTTGTGCAGAATATTACGTGATTCATGGCTAAGGTTGACAGGTAGGATTGGATCAAAAGATCCATGAGCGAGAAAAATAGGCAAATCCCTGGATTGTGATTTATTATTTAAGGTTACCTCTTCTTCTATTGCCCCATCTAGAGGTAGCCACGTAGATAAAGCCAACAAACCAGCTAATTTATGATGAAATCTTAATGCAGCATGAATTGCAATTGCACCGCCCTGAGAAAAGCCTGCTACAACTATTCTGTTGTAATCAATTCCACGTTCTCGTTCTCTTTCGATCAGTAAATTAAGAATCTCAGCACTTTCCCTTATACCATGCTCATCTTGAGGTTCAGAACGGTCCAAACTGAGAACGTCATACCAAGCACGCATCTTGACACCATTGTTGATTGTTATAGAACGAAAGGGGGCATGGGGGAAAACGAATCTAATGCGCATATTCCTAGGTAAATCCAAGGCAGGAATTATAGATTCAAAATCATGCCCATCAGCGCCAAGGCCATGTAACCAAATAATGGCGCCTTCAGGATTTCCATTAATTTCTTTTTCAACTGTTTCTATAATACTCAATGCTTAAAAATTCCTATAAATGAAATAAAAAATTGCATATGCTATCAGGAAAATACTAGTTAAGAATATAGAATTCTATAATCATCAATAATAGTAGTCCATTTAAGGATAACGTCTGCTAATTTATAAATAACTCGGTAAATGAATATGAAAAATATAATCTGCTACTTGGCTTTTGTTATCTTTTCCTCAAACGTCATAACTGCTTGTGGGCAAAAAGGAATGTTACGTTTACCAGATGACTCTGAAAAACTAACAATTCGAACATCTCATGATAATAAATCGATGTATATTATGGAAAATAAGGAACCAAAGACTAGAGATAAAAGTGACGAGTCATAAAAAGCTCATCTTAATTGATGGCTCCTCCTATCTATATCGTGCTTATTACGCACTACCTCCACTGACAACATCAAAAGGTCAGCCCACCGGAGCAGTTCATGGTGTGCTTAGTATGATCAATAAACTTTCTAATGAGCACTCAACAAAATACTTCGCAATTGTATTTGATGCTCCTGGAAAAACATTTCGCGATGAACTATATGAGCATTACAAATCAAATCGTCCGCCAATGCCTGACGAGCTTTCTGTGCAAATCAAACCAATCCTAGATGTCATTAAAGCAATGGGTGTTCCTCTTATCCAAATAAAAGGAGTAGAGGCAGATGACGTGATAGGTACAGTATGTAATAAAAATTCTAAGGCAGGCATTGATATTCTTATATCTACAGGGGATAAGGATATGGCTCAACTAGTTAATGAAAAAATAACACTTGTTAATACCATGACTGGAAAAATACTCGATCGAGAAGGAGTAAAAGAAAAATTCGATGTATATCCTGAACAAATTATTGATTATTTGGCACTCGTTGGTGATAACTCTGACAATATTCCTGGGGTTCCAAAAGTAGGTCCTAAAACAGCTGCAAAATGGCTTAAGGAACACTCTTCCTTGGATATAATTATCAGTCATGCTAATACATTTGAGGGAAAGGTTGGAGAAAGTTTAAGGGAGAATCAAGATCAGCTTCTTCTATCTAAAGAACTAGCAACCATTCGTCAAGATGTTGAACTTCCTCTAGAATTCGAGGATCTTGAGCTGAAAACCCCAGATATTCAAAAACTGAAAGAATTATATCAAACGCTTGAGCTTAAAACTTTATATAGAAAACTTGTTGAAACTTCCCATCCTCCAGAAAACTCGATCAAAACTAATCAAAAAAGAAAAATTAACTATTCAGTAATTTATGAAGAAAGCGATTTTGAAGAATTAGTAAAAAAAATAAGTGATTCAAAACTCCTCGCAATAGATACTGAAACAACTAACATCGACTATATGAAAGCAGAGCTTGTTGGTATTTCTTTTGCTATAAAATCAGGAAAACCAATATATCTCCCTTTAGCCCATGACTATCCAGATGCCCCTAATCAACTTAATATAAATTTCGTATTAAAAAAACTGAAACCTTTACTTGAAAATCCTGAAATAAAAAAAATAGGACATCACCTTAAATATGATGCGCATATTTTTGCCCGCTATGATATTCAACTTTCGGGTATGAAATATGATTCGATGCTGGAATCGTACATACTAAATAGCACTGCTACTCGTCATAATATGGATTCTGTGGCACGTCACTACCTAAAAATTGAAACCATCCACTATGAAGATATCGCTGGTAAGGGGGTTAAACAGCTTTCTTTTAACCAAATATCTCTTGATAAGGCAGCACCGTACGCTGCTGAAGATGCAGATATAACATTAAATCTACATAAAAAACTATGGAAAGAAATAAATAAATATCCAGACGCAAAAAATCTCTACGAAAACATTGAGCAACCACTAGTTAAAGTTTTGTTTGATATTGAAGAAACCGGTGTTCTTATTGATAAAAATATGCTCTTAAAACAGAGCAAAAAACTACAAATAGAAATCTCAGAATTAGAAAAAATTGCCCACAAACTTGCAGGATGTCAATTTAATTTAAGCTCTCCAAAACAATTACAAGAAATTCTTTTTGACCAACTCAAACTACCTGTTGTTAGAAAAACTCCTAAAGGTAAACCATCAACCGCTGAAGATGTCTTGCAAGAACTAGCAAATAAATATGAACTTCCAAAAGTTATACTTCAATATCGAACTCTAAGTAAACTTAAAACTACTTATACTGATAAACTTCCAGGTCAAATAATAGAAAGCACTGGAAGAATTCATACTTCCTATCATCAAGCTATTACCGCAACTGGTAGGCTTTCATCAAGTTCACCAAATCTTCAAAATATTCCCATTAGAACTAAAGAAGGAAGACAAATTAGAAAAGCATTTATTGCTCCAAAAAATCATCTCATATTGGCTGCTGATTATTCACAAATTGAATTACGAATCATGGCTCATTTGTCAGCAGATAAGTTATTAGTCAACGCTTTTCAAAAAGGGTTAGATATTCACAAAGCTACTGCGGCTGAAATATTTAAAGTAGCTGATAACGAAGTCACTGATAATCAACGCCGATCTGCTAAGGCCATAAATTTTGGACTTATGTATGGAATGTCTGCTTTCGGTTTGGCAAAACAGCTAGGTATTAGTCGCCATGAAGCGCAAGAATACGTTAATCGCTATTTTAAGCGTTATACTGGCGTCGAAGCGTATATGAATAATATTCGCGATCGAGCTCGCAAATTGGGTTTTGTAGAAACAATCTTCGGGCGGAGATTGTACCTCCCTGAAATAAACAATCGTAATGCCCATAGAAGGCAATATGCGGAACGGAGCGCAATTAATGCGCCAATGCAAGGAACAGCTGCGGACATTATCAAAATTGCCATGATATCAATGCACAACTGGCTAAGTAGCAATAACATACCTGCAAAAATAATCATGCAAGTGCATGATGAGCTAGTTCTAGAAGTTGCAGCAACGTCTATAGACATTGTGCATGAGAAAATTGATCATCTAATGAGCTCTGCAGCAACCCTGGATGTTCCCTTGATCGTTGATGTGGGGGTAGGGAAAAATTGGGATGAAGCACACTAAAAAAATTTAATTACAGATAATTTTTTCAAATCGTCTAATTATTGTTTTAAGAATCTTTCTAGCATATCCTGAGCTTCCTCAACCCCCTGCCTATTATGAGAAGAAAACAGTTGAATGGTGGCACGATCTTGTAATTCTTTTGTGACGTCATAGAGCGCTTGTTTTGCCTTGATCTTTTTTAGCTTATCAGATTTAGTTAATAAAACATGGATTGGAAGCGTCATATTTCTAGTAAATTCAAACATTTTTCTATCAAAATCTGATAAACCTCGCCTACAATCAATAATAAGAAAAAGCCCGGTCAAGCTATGCCTAACTTTAAAGTAAGTTGATAATAAATCTCCCCAATGCTGACGTACGGAATCGGAAACTCTGGCAAAACCGTACCCGGGTAAATCAACTATGCGTGTATCTCCTCTTAAAGAAAAAAAATTTACAAGCCGTGTTCGTCCAGGAGCTTTACTGGTTCTAGCAAACTTACGCCTATTAATTATTGTATTAATGGCGCTTGACTTTCCCGCGTTTGATCTACCTGCAAATGCAACTTCTGTTCCTTGATCAGGCACAAATTGATCGATTGCATTAGCGCTACTAATAAATTGTGCATTTGGATATTTTGACATTGGTAATAGATAAGAGAAGCAAATAATTTAAAATTGGTAGAGAATATTGCAGAATATATTGATCATTAACCCTTTTAGAGACAAGAAAAAAATCATTTAAAAAAAGACTTATAAATATAATAATTACTTTATAATCCTTTTTTTAATAAAATACCAAGTCTAACAAACCATTAATCAGATACTATGAAATATAAATTTACGATAATTTTATTTTTTAACATATTTTTTTTAGCAACAAATAATGCTGAAACACTGATTAATGGTTCTATTGAATCCGGTAAAACCAAATCAACCACCTGCGCTGCTTGCCATGGAGCTGATGGTAATAGTATAAATCCTATATGGCCCAGTATTGCTGGGCAACACGCAACCTATGCTGAAAAACAACTTAAAGCATATAAAAATGGTGTCAGAATTGATCCTTTAATGACTAGCATGACAACAATGTTATCGGATCAAGATATTGCTGATTTGGCGGTTTATTATGAAAATTTAACGGCCAAACAAAATTCTATAAATGACGATTCTTCAATCATAAAAGGCGAAAAAATATATCGAGGTGGTAATATTAATAGTGGTGTTTCCGCATGTATTGCATGCCATGGCCCTCAAGGAAAAGGTAATCCAGCTGCTTTGTATCCATCGGTTAATAGTCAGTTCGCTATGTATACCGCTAAACAACTAAGAGATTATGCATCTGGTCTTCGAAAAACAGATGAACCAACTCAGATTATGAGGGATATTGCATCGCGCTTAACTGAAGAAGAAATTTTGTCTGTATCTTTATATATTCAGGGTCTATATTAGGAATAGAAAACCTAAAAAAGTATAAAAAATTATCATTCCGGTTGAGGTCTAAAATGAAACATATAGTCGTATTTTTAATAATCCCGCTAATCTTTGTTTTAGGATGCAGCGCAAAAAATCAAGATGATCAAATAATCACAGAGACATCAACTAATACCGAAAATTTGGTCAATGATTTCGTAGAATCTCATTCTAGTCCGCCAGATATTGTAACCGAAATCATTGAAGAATCAGATTCAGAAGAAAGAACACAAACACCAAGATCTCAACAAATAATACTTGCACAAGCGCCAAATCCAAATCTTATGTCTAACAATTGGTCATTTGAAGAAGGTAAACATTATATGCGGATGGTACCTACACAACCAACTGTAGGTGGAAACGATAAAATAGAGGTTGCTGAATTTTTCTGGTATGGCTGCAATCACTGTTTTGATTTTGAGCCAACCATTAATGAATGGGCGCGGAATGCTCCAAAAAATGTGCGTTTTGTTCGTATTCCTGCCTTATGGAATCCCTTGGTAAGACTTCATGGGCGTCTTTATTACACAGAAGAGATATTATCAAAAAACGGTAAGCTAAAAGATCCCGATGGTTTTCGCACACGAATTTTTCTTGAATACCATCAAAGAAGAAATAGAATGGCATCAGATTCAGATATACAAAATCTTTTTGAGGAATTTGGTGTGAGCGCAGAAGATTTTCAAAACACTTGGAAATCTTTTGAAGTAGCTCAAAAGCTTCGTTTAGCAGATGATTTAGCACGTCGTTATAGCATTAATAGCGTCCCTGCAATAGTTGTCAATGGAAAGTATCGAACCGGAGCCGCTGAAGCAGGAAGCTATAAGCAACTAATCAATGTAATTGATGAATTAATCCAAAAAGAATCTATGCGTTAGAGCTAGCTTGAGAAGAAATACAAAAATCAAGTTGAATCTTCTGAAACTATATACCATTGATTTGAACTTAGGCGCCAGTATAAACGCTTATTATTTTTTAAAGACCCATCGATAGTTCTAACAGTCTGCGTAAATTTACTCAAAAATAAATCTGATTCCTCAGGATCAGAAAACATCATCATATTTTCAAAGACTATATCTTCATATTTTATATTTTCAAATAACTTGGATTGGTATTCTGACCACTGATAAAAATCCATATCGCCAGATTGAAATTTTTTATCATAAAATGAAAGATAGGTCGATAAATCACCTTCTTTAAGGCTGATTCTCCACATCTCGAGAGCTTTTTGAAAATCAAAACGTAGTCTTTTTATATCCTCCTCTGATACCCAATTGATATTGCGAGTAACTATAACTGGTGTAACATCAGGTCGAAGATTTTTTTCTAATAATAATAACTCCTGATTAGATAAGGCTAAACATCCATCTGTATCTTGGGGAGGTCGGTTTGGTTTTTTTTCATCAACGCCATGTATCCAAATACCATAACCAGTTCTACCATTATATTTGTCCCAAGCATTTGGATAATCTAGAGGATAAGCAGCAATTCCATATTTGGGAGCTAGGTTGCTTGTATCAAGTTTTTTGGTGATAAAATATATACCGAGGGGTGTTTTTTGGTCACCGGAAATTTTCTTACCGACTCCCTCTAGCCCTATAGACATATATCGTTCATCTTTCTTGATGATTCCATCTCTAGTCTTAGAGTACCGAAACATAGTTTCACTAGCAGCGTCAGCTATAAAAATATCTGAAACTGAAGATGGTAAATCTATTACATATGCGGGTATTTTTTTCGTCTTTTGATGCTGGTCATTATAAATATTATCTGCTAATGCAAAAGAAGCAAAAAACACAGGTAAAAAAAATAATTTTGTGAGCTTTATTTTCATATAAAAATTTTCATTTACAATATATTAATTTAAAAAAAACAATATATCGCTCCTTTTAGGTATCTATCACATGATTAAATTTAACAAATTCTAATTTGTACTTCTATCCTTATTTGTTAGGTTTTTTTTCTTGCCCTACGCCAACCAACAAAGAATCTACAGCAACGCAGCCATCTTTATTAAGAACCAATGGGTTGACATCTAACTCTAAAATATCATCTCTAAGTTGATCAATCATGCATGAGAATATTGAAGCAATTGAACAAAATTTTAGAATATTCTTAGAAGAAATATCATGTGAATTCTCTAACATTGCGTAAAAACGTAATTTTTTTAATGAAGAAAAAGCGTGAGATTGATCAAATGGAGGCAATAAAAAACATACATCCTTTATCATTTCAGTATGGATTCCCCCAAAGCCCATTACAACTATGGGGCCGAACTGAAGATCTCGATACACACCAAGAAGCATCTCTACACCTTTTTTGACCATTTCTGCAACCAAAACATCTGAACCTAGACACGAATTCATGTCATCGTAGGATTCTTGTAATTCTTCTTCGCCTGAAATATTCAATATCACTCCATCAACAACGGATTTGTGCAGAATCCCTGAAGCAGTTGTTTTTAGAGCTACTGGAAATCCTATATCTTTAGCTGCCTTTAAAGCTGTCTCCCAAGTTGAAGCTAGCTGATTTCTTGCAATAGGAATTCCAAAATCTGATAGAAGATTTAATGCTTGTGATTCTGAAAAAATATCCTTTCGTGCTAACTTTTTTTTCCAATGATCTACCATCGATTGGTCAATTCTCTCACTCAAAAAAGTTTTTCGTTCTAAGAAATCGCGATAAGAAAAAAGAGCTTTAATCCCTGTTAGAAACGTTGATAAACCATCCACCACAGGAAATCCAGAGTGAGTTGCAGTAATAGCTTGAATGTCAAATCCACTACCTTGCCTTGCGCAAACAAGAAGAACAGGTTTTTCTGATTCTGAATGAGCTTTTTTTAAATAGTCAATGTAACTTAAATAAATTTTACTCTCAGGCCCTCTAACCACGACAAAAGCGCCAATAGCAACATTTGGATCTTGCATTAGAATAGAAAAACAACGGGCCATCCTATGGTCTGAATCTTCACCGCCTCTACTCCATGCGTCAAGTGGATTGACTGCGGGTAACTCAGGGTCAAGTACGCTCTCTAATGATGTAATAGTTTTTTTATCAAGGGTAGCTAATGGCACATTTATCTCATCTGCCAAGTCAATCAGTAATTGTCTCTCTCCACCTGAATCATGCATTGTTACAAGACTTCCTTGAGATACAGGTTGAAGTTCTGCAAACAATATCAATGTTGTCGCTAATTCGTCCATGTCACGAACGCGTTGAACACCATAATAGTCAAATATCGCATCATAGGTGGCATCATTGCCAGCCATTGCGCCAGAATGTGATACAGCGAGTTTTGCTGAAAATTCTGTTCGGCCAACCTTTATAGCAACTATGGGAATTCTCTTTTTCTTAGCTTTTTCTAGAGCTTTTATAAAACCTATCGGATTTCTGGCGGTTTCAATGAATAATCCGACTGCACGAGTTTCAGGAAGATCTAACACATAATCAAGATATTGATCCATGGTTACAGATAATTCATTTCCAGTTGAGACTGCAAAATTGCAGCGAAAACGTTCTTCACAATCCAATATCCCGGACATTCCGGATCCTGAATGACTGATAAGGCTTATTTTTCCAGGGGTTTTATGCATGTTGCTTTCAAATCCACATGCCCATACATTATCTCTTATGTTATAAAAACCCATTCCATTGGCTCCACAAACTAACATTCCACAATCAAGAATTTTCTTTTTGATCCGTTCTTTAAGATAAGGCGCTTTATCCTTATCTAACATCAATGGGGATATTAAAACAGCGGCTGGAATGCCAAGTGATATTGCTTGTTCAAGCAAATCTTCAACCCGGTGATCTCCAACAGAAAATATGACAAGCTCAGGTACTTCGGGTAAATCAGAAAGGGACTCATAACATCGCATACCCTGTAATTCTTTATATCGGGGATTTACGGGATAAATATTTCCTTTATAACCTCCTTTTAAAAGATTTTTTAAAGACCATTCGCCAACTGAATCAGTCTGTGCGGAAGCGCCCACAATAGTTACTGATCGAGGGTTTAAAAGAGGTTGGAGGTGATGCTTCATTGATATCCCTCAATTGGATAACAATTAGTAAGGAAGTGGAGGAGTTTGACTTCTTCGCGGTGGAAACCAAAAAGGCTTACCAACAACAGTAGCTTTTGCCATCACTCTTGACCAGTGCAATTCACGTTGGTAATAAATTTCAACCCACACATTATCTCCTACATTACCATGAGGTGTTTTTACTGTTCCAATCGCTATATTTTGTTTACATATCGGTGACCATGCAGAAGAAGTAAGAAATCCAATTTCTGCATCATTATTCTCTTCGTGTTCAAAAATATAGGAGGAATGTGCTTCTTTATTTCCTTCGATATCCAATTTAACAAGTCGCCACGTTGATCCACGTTTTTTTTCATCAATTAGAGCACGTCTACCATTAAAGTTGGGTTTATCAAAGTCTACTAACCATTCCATTCCTAGCTCTAATGGAGAACGAGTCCGGCCAGTACGAACTGTTGCTTCAGCGGGTAAAAAATCCTCTAGAGGAGCTAGATAACCAGCTTCTATTCTTGCAAGATCTAATGCTTCAGATCCTATAGCTCTTATACCATAAAGCTCACCTGCCGCAAAAAGGTCATCCCATAATTCAATTGCTTTTTCAGAATTTACCCACAATTCATAACCTAAATCTCCAGTAAAGCCGGTACGGGAAACCATCATTTTTTCACCCTTAAAATCAAAATACATCAATCCAAAAAGCTTTAAATTCTCTAAACCATCTAAACCCATATTTTTTAATATACTAAATGATGTTGGACCTTGAACCGCTAGAGCAGCAATGTCTTCTGTTTCTTCTTTAATCTCAACATCAAAACCAATAGCTGCGGCAGTAAACCAAGGGAGGTGTCGCTCTTGAGAACACAGACGATAAACTCCTTCTGCCAAGTGAAAAATTGTTCCATCATCTAACACTTGACCACGATCATCACACCAAACTGCGTAGGCAACCCGTCCAGGTTTTATTTTTCGCATATTTCGGGTAACCAAACGATCAATATATTCCAAGGCATCTGGTCCGCTAATACGATATTTAATCATAGGAGTTATATCAAAAACACCGGTGGAATTTCGGATTGCAAAATATTCCACTTCCGGGCAATAAAGTGCGTGAGGAGATGAGTATCCTGCCCAGGTAGTCCAATTATTCAATTTATCGATTTCTTTCATCCGGTTATAAAATGGTGTATGGAGTCTACCCTGCGGTACTTCTTGGGCATTCATAATGAACCCTCCTGCTCTAATATCATTCTGGCTGCATTTCGACCTGCCGCTCCGTTTACATTACCTCCAGGGTGAGTTCCTGCTCCACACAAATACAGGCCATCCAAAGGCATTTGATACTGTGACGCACCAGCAACTGGACGTACGAACATAAATTGATCCAGCGATAGTTCCGCATGATGCCAGTGACCGCCCGAGATATGGAATTCCTTTTCAATATCTGCAGGTGTAAGTAGTTCGCTTGTGAGTACTTGTTTTTTGATATCTGGCATGTATTTTTCCAATGTCATCATTATTGTTTGCATGAAATTATCTCGTGCACTTTCGTTCCAGCCACCTTTCAAATCATATGGTGAGTATTGAACTATTGCTGACATTACATGTTTTCCCGAGGGGGCAAGCGATTGATCAACTACACTAGGAAAAGTTATTTCTAAGATCGGATTAACTGAAGATTCTCCATATTTTGCATGATTAAATGCGGATTCGACATAATTCTCATTAGGAGCAATTAATAAACGAGCAGAAAAATCATTTTCATTCAACCCTGCAATTTTTGGGAGACGATCCAGAGCTAAATGAATTTTCGAAGCATTGCCACGATTTCTCATATGATGAATTCTATGGGTAAATCGAGTTTCAACATTTCGGGGTCCAACAAGATCCATAATAGTTTTTTTAGGATCAACGTTCGATATAATTGTTGAGCTAAAAAAGGAATCTCCGGCTTGAGTTTCGACACCAACTGTTACTCCATTTTCTATTAGTATCCTTTGTACAGCAGTATTTGTTTGTATCTCAACCCCCGCTTTACCAGCCAGTTCACCCAAAGCTGTAGTAATACTTCCCATTCCTCCAGCTGGATACTGTAATTTCCCTTGATTCACGGATAAACGATACAAATAGGTTAAAATCGTGTTTGGTGACCTTGGCCCAAGATGCGTTCCCAAAACTGCATCAACACTTAATCCGCCTTTCAGTAAGGGGCTTTCAAATCGCTCATCTAATTCATCATAAATATTCATACCAATTAAGCGTAAAAATTCCCGCATTTCTTTTTTACCCATAATACGAAGATCAAAACCTAGTTTTGCTAGTGCGAATAAATCTTTTTTATTTTTTGCGCCCAAACGCGGAGGAGGTTTATTGAAATATGTATTCAGAAGACGGGCAAAACGAGACATTCTTTTATGAAATTCGCGGTAATTCTTTTCGTCTGAATCACTAACACCTTCAACGTTATTACCGCAATAACGAACATGTTCTCCTCTATCTGATAGAACAATAGAAGCAATGTTATCACTAATAATTTTAGGATTAAGATTCAGATCTTTTATTACCTGTGGTTGCAGCTGATACAAAAGATGAGCACAGGCAGAGACTGAAAAATCTTCAAAGAAACTTCGTGTGACTGCAGCGCCACCAACCTGATTGTTAGCTTCAAGCACAAGTACTTTTTTTCCTGCTTTAGCTAAATAACAGGAACACACCAAACCATTGTGTCCGGCACCAATTATAATTGCATCGTATTGTTCAGTCATCGCCGAAATTCTCTGGTACAGTGTTTTCACGTTTGAGGTCATACAAAATTTCGCGGGCAGCGTTTGCGCCTGGAGCTGCCATTACACCACCGCCAGGGTGAGTGCTTGATCCGCACATGTACAATCCTGAAACAGGTCCGCGGTACTGGGCATAGCCTGGAATCGGTCTATTAAATAAAAGTTGATCCATAGTAAGTTCACCATGGAATATATTACCTTCAGTAATACCTATCTGATCCTCAATATCTTGTGGTGTTCGAATCTCAACGTGCAAAATTAAATCTTTAAAATCTGGACTATATTCTGCAATTTGATCAATAACGCATTGACCAAATGCTTCTCTCTCATGATCCTTCCAAGGTCTACCCTCGATTTGTGCGGGGCAATACTGAATAAAACAACTCATCATATGTTTACCTGGCGGCGCCATAGTGGGGTCACATGTTGTTGGTATAACCATATCAATATAAGGATCCTTGGACCACGTTCCATTTTTCCAATCATCATAGGCCCTTTCCATTCGTTCCATAGAATCTATAAAGTGCATATCAGATATCATAAGCTCACTATTTTTTGGTAAAGCAGGAAATGTTGGTAATCCATCAAGAGCTATGTTCACCTTCCCAGATGAACCTCGTATTTTGAAATTTTTAACACGATTGTAAAATGGTTCAGGTAAATCATTTTTATCCATACAATTCAAAAATGTTCGCTTGACATCCATTCCAGACACTACTACAGGAGCATAAATTTCTTCCCCACTTTCTAATGCCACTCCCTTTACTTTTCTTTGATTGACAATAAATTTCTCTACTCCAGCCTCAGATCGAAGTTCACCGCCATAAGATTGAAATGCACTAGCAATTGAAGCAGAAACTGCTCCCATTCCTCCACGAGCAAACCCCCATGATCCTATATTGCCATCAACATCGCCCATGTAATGATGAAGAAGTACGTATGCCGTTCCAGGTGAATGGATTCCTAGTGCAGTACCGATAATTCCGCTCCCAGACATTGCAGCTTTTATGACATCGGTCTCAAAATATTCATCTAAATATTCTGCTACACTCATCGTCCAAAATCGGATTGTTTCGTATATTCGATCCTCACCCATCTCAAGAAACTTATTTCCTAGAAAAATTAAATCTTTTATATCTTTTGGTTTGAATGACGTAGGATCAGGGGCAGTTTTTAACAAAAAATCACGAATCAGTTTACACTGACGCATGGTGTCGGCTGAATAACGTTCAGAAGCATCTGCATCATGCTTAGAATGTCTAGCCATTTCACGGTGGGCAACGTCTGGATCATGATAGGAACCATAATAATCACCATTTTGCATAAATTGAACTGAACCGCCGTAGGGAGTTATTTGGAGTCCATGATTATGTAATTCAAGCGATCTATAAATTTCTGGCCGCAAAAGACTACATACATAAGAACAATTTGAATACTTCCAACCTTTATATAACTCCCGGCTAACAGTGGCTCCACCAATATAATCATTTTTCTCCAAACACAAGACTTCCAATCCTGCTTTTGCAAGAAAAGCTGCATTAGCCAAACCATTATGGCCAGCGCCAACAACAATTACATCGTATTTTTTCATAAATTCAATTTGATTTTTTTCTTTATTTCTGGAGAGTAATATCTACAGCTTGTTCAAATTTTTCTAGTGTTTCTTGTAAACATTTTTCATCATGAGCCTCACAGATAAACCATGGCTCACGTGAATCAGGTTCAATTATTATACCAATTTCGTGAAGTTCTTCAGCCAATAAATCGTAGAATGATTGGTCTGCGTCAATCCAACCTCGATAATCACTGGGCGGCTTTTCCGAAAAAAATAATCCCATCATTGATGGATGCCCTGAATAACTATGAGCTATTGAACGAGAATTTAAGATTGAACTTATCCCATCCTGTAATTTCAAACCATATTGCTCAATGGTTTTAAGAGCATCTGTTTCTTCTAAAATCTCTAGTGTTTTTGAGGCAGCGGATAATGCTACAGAGTGGGCAGTCCATGTTCCTCCATGGGCAACGCCTTTTCCAAAGTGTCTCATGATTTCTTCGCGACCGGCTACCACTGATATTGGATAACCGTTAGCAATGGCTTTAGCAAACGTACATATATCCGCTTTGACCCCATAAAGTTCTTGAGCGCCTCCTTTAGCTACTCTAAATCCGGTTTTTACTTCATCAATGATAAGCAATATGTTGTATTGATCACATAACTTACGAATATCCGTCATATATTGTTTAGTTGCCGCAATACTGCAGGCATTTCCCATGATGGGCTCCATCAGGAATGCTCCGATTTGGTCCTTCTTTTTTTTAAACAGATCTTCAATCGCATTAGCATCATTTAATGGAATGGTATGAACTAATTTTTTGATAATTTTTGGAATTCCATCCCCTTCAGGAAGTATTTCTGGATCGCCTTCTTTTGGATCCCAATCTTCTATTTCTGCATACCACATTACTTCATTAAAAAGACCGTGGTAACTCCCTTCGAGTATGACATGACCATCTTTTCCGGAATAGGCGCGAGCAACTCTTAGAGCAGCCATGACTGCTTCAGTACCTGAATTTGAAAAACGTATTAACTCCGCTGAAGGCACCATTCTGCTAACACGGTTAGCTACTTCATATTCAAGTTCGGTAGCTAGCCCAAAGACTCCCCCAATCTTTATACCCTCTCTGACAGCATCATCCACCCGAGTATCTGCGTAACCTAATATCACTGGACCAAAAGCTAAACGATAATCAATGTATTCGTTACCATCAATATCCCATAATCGTCCTCCTTTTCCTTTTTTTATATAGAGAGTTTTTTCCTCTCCCCAATAACGAAAGTTCGAAGAAACGCCAAGCGGCAATTTGGTAATTGCTTTCTTGAATTGAGTATTTGATTTTGTGAGAAGTCTCATACGAT
>CERL01097664.1_pt1 | contig 29557 bp, 27 predicted proteins | sample 530811 | NCBI WGS metagenome assembly CERL01 (sample SAMEA2620995, study PRJEB7988) | marine metagenome | isolation source: saline water (ENVO:00002010), including
GTGTTTGGCTCACTAATTGGTGCGCTGGCGTATTTTCATGTATTGCAAAAATTGAACGCGAGTACAGTAGCATTAACAACCTTGATCACACCGAGCTTTGCAATTGCTATAGGCGGCTTATTAAACGATGAACCAATAGATCAAGAGCTGGTAATTGGTGCAACGGTTATTATGATAAGCCTAGCGTTCTTCCAGTTTGGCGATAAATGGATAAAACGTTTTAAAGGTATCAAGCCATTAGAAATGGGTTAAAGCGAGTAGCCGCAATAGCGGCTACTACATTTTAGCAATTTGAATCACTAAACGGCGGTTTGTGTTCCGGCCAAGAATGTTGTCGTTACTGGCAACATGGCGTTTTTCACCATATCCTTCAGTATCAATTTTATTTTCATCAATACCTAAGCTAACTATATAGTCTTTAATCGCTTTTGCGCGCTTTTTAGATAATTCGAGGTTATTCCAGCGGCCGCCGTAACTATCGGTGTAAGACGAGATTGATATAGAGGCAATACTCGTATCGTACTTTAAGTATTCAGCTATTTTCTCCAAGCGCTTTTGCGATGTCTTAGTTAAGTTGCTGCTGTTTGGTTCGTAATTCATTACAGTGAACGAAATATCTTCGAAACTGTAGGGCAACATGGCATCGCGACATTGTAAAAATGCCCAGTAGGCTTGCTTGAAGTTAACACTTGATAGGCCAACGGCAATTTTGTCGGCACTGTTTTGCCAGTCTTGGTAATAAAATGTCGGTTGGTAACCTTTTTCAAGTTCTGTGAGCATCTCCCACGCAGTTTTGTTACCCAGTTCGCCGTCAAACTTTCGTAACAGCTTCATATTAGCTAAATCACGGGCTGGGATGCCTGCACGCCAGTGTGGTGGCACTGCTTTTAAGCCAGCAATGCTGTAGTTATCTGGCCTAACAACCATATCAAGATTAAAGTTAACGTCTTTATTTTTACTGGCCGTGGTGCTAAAAATAGCCTCACCATAGTAAGGAACTTCATGATTTAATTGGCATTCTAAGCGAGATGTTTTAACCATATTCCAGTTAGAAGTATCTGCTGTTGCAGTGTACTCACGCATAGCTGCGCTTGTATGTGTGGCAGCAAATAGCGACATAAGACTTAAACTTAAAGGGAGTAATGAAAACTTCATCACGGTAAATCTCCAACAAATCATCAATGCCAATTAATTGGCAAGTTTGTGTGCTAAATAGTTAAAACTGCATAGCACAGCGCTAGCTGATTAGTTTAAAGCAAATAATGTGCCTAAAAACTTGTTAAGAATATACGATTTCAGTGTATTACCCCTAGCAGAGCAGCCGTGGTTTTTGACATAATAGCCAGCTTACACTGGCAAACCAAGAAGACTATGGAAAATACTGAACAAACTCTTTTCGCAAAACGCTTTCGTGGCTTTTTTCCTGTTGTGATTGATGTTGAAACTGCAGGCTTTAATAAAGACACCGATGCGCTATTAGAAATTGCCGCATCTGTATTAAAAATGGATGAACACGGTGTGTTAAGTATTGATCACACAGTTCATTTTCATGTTGAGCCATTTGAAGGCGCGAATATCGAGCAAGCGGCTATTGAGTTTAATGGTATTGATCCGTTTTCAGCTTTACGTGGTGCTGTACCAGAAGAAGAAGCGATTAAAGAGATCTGTAAAGTTGTGCGCAAGGCACAAAAAGCAGCAGGTTGTCAGCGTTCAGTGGTTGTAGCACATAACGCAGCGTTTGATCACGGCTTTTTAAATGCAGCGATTGAGCGTTGTAAAATTAAGCGTACACCATTTCATCCATTTGTTAGCTTTGATACCACCTCACTTGCAGGGCTTGCATTAGGGCAAACCGTTTTAGCCAAAGCGTGTAGAGCTGCTGGCATTGAGTTTGATAACAAACAAGCTCACTCAGCGCTTTATGATACCGAACGCACCGCCGAGCTATTTTGTTTGATCGTTAATCGCTGGCAGCAACTTGGTGGTTGGCCGCTACCAGAAACCGAGGTAACTGAAGAAGAACAAGACTCAGCCGCTAAAACGACTGAGTAATTTTTCCTTCAACATAGCGCAGCATATTAGGAGGGTAGATACGTGAAAACTGTTTACTCTCTTGCGCAATCTTAAGCTCCACCCCTGGGTGCATCAACTCATTTACTTTAAGCCTACTTGTTGCTAGTAATCGTGAAATCTTTAGTTTGACCAAATGCTTTTTCTTTTTCGTACTGGCCGTTTTTAACTTAATTTGCTGCTCACTTGCAGTAATCTTATTAATGTAATGCGCACGCTGGGCTGGGTCTGGTATTTTACTGGCCTTTTTTCGTGCTTGCTGTAGGGCAGCGGCTTTTGTTGCTAATAACTTTTCAAAGTCATTAATTTGTTGCTGCTTTTGGCGTAAATCATGCCAGTACTGCGCTATAAAAACACGAGTTTTGGTGCCTGATGGCGCACCAAGCTCGCCTGTTTCAATTCGCATAGCATCTAAAATATTGCCACCAATAATTTTACCGCGAGGATTGTTCGCTTTGCCCACACGAATAAGTCGTCTAGCACTTAAATCACAGTGCAATGCTTGGCGCTCTATAAACAGATCTTGCTGTGTTTTAATGTGGCAATATTGTGCATAACCAACAGAAATAGTGCGCTCGGCAGTAATATTGCAAGTAAAGGAATCTGCATTATCACGTTTACGACCAATCGCACCTAGCATAATTGTCACTTCGCTCTTGCTTTCAATTGTCGCTGATTCGACAAAACCTAAGACTGTAATATCGCCCGTTGCTTTAACGAACATACCATCTTTAACATCACCACTGATAATAACACTGCCATCAAACTCAACATGACCTGTACTTACATCCACATGGTGAAAACACAATACATCATCAACACGCATACCACGGGGTAGGGCAACAGGCACCCCTTTAGCATCCGCGATCAGCATATTGCTATTAGCTGGGTCAATTCGTGTGCCTTCGAATGGTTCAAGAGGGAGATCTTTTCCGGGTTTAGCGGGTAAAACATCACCAAATACAGTAAAGCCATCTTCTCCACCGGTTGCAGGAACTCGCTGCATTAACGGCGTCCCAGGCTTAACTGTGATAATGGCACCTAAGTTGCGCATATCCACTTTACCGCCAGTGGTTTCTTGTGGGCTTAATACACGGTCTTGTGCTGTTGAGCATAAACGTACGAATTTAGCATCAGTGCCTTCTTTGGGCATTCTGCCATGTGCAATAATAGCGGAGTAATGGGCGCCGGGAGGCTGTTTAAATTGTTGCCCTAAAAATGTATCAAGCGCTCGGATACTAACACCTTTTACAACACCGGCTTCAGCCAGCATTGCTTTAGCACAGTCCATGCTGATAATTTTTCCACCGCGGGCAGTTGTTATACTTGCTTCAACCACCATGTTTTTTTCATCAATGCTAATTTTTAACTGTGCATCTACAGCTTTAGCAACAATCAAAGACTGAGTTTGGTAATGGCTACTTGGCGTGAATAGCTTGCCGATATTGGCATCTACTAACTCAAAATTAGCATAAGGCGATTGTTCAATCGCTTCTATCAATTGTGCACTATTGATAGGAAAACCTGCATCTCGTGGGTGTTCTTGCAAAGAGACATCACCACTTTGCTTATCGAAGGTAAACATCGACATTTAGTAAGTCCTGTAAAATACGGCTTGTTATTATAGTTATGTGTTGCTACAGGATTTTTATAGTAGAGGTAACAACAACCCCCATTTCAGCACAACTTTTGTACTATGTTAAGATAATGTATGCATTAAATGTAAAAATATGTATAAAAACTGATATTTCCTGTTTGAAATTTCAGCACTCAAAGGGACTTAGCAAAAATAACCTCATTAATGCCTTGAGTAAAAACGACTTACTCAGTTATACTGCTTGCACACTCTGAATGAGATACCAAATTCAGGGGCTGATTAGGATTCGACGGAATTCAAGACGCCCGAGGTGCATGTCGAGGTGCGGTTGGCCTCGTAAAAAAGCCGCAATTTAAAGTAATCGCAAACGACGATAACTACGCTCTAGCGGCATAATAGCCCGCTAGCACTTCTCCGGTGTATGTCTGTGGACCCGGTTCTGAAGTGTCACCCTACACAGACTCGCTGCGGAAACCCTGGCCGGGGTTGAAGGGCTAAAACTAAGCGGCCTCGCCTTTGCAGATCGTGTTCGTCCGAGCTGTAAAGGTTAACTAAAAGACGATACTAAGCATGTAGTACCAAAGGTCGAGGCTTTTCGGACGGGGGTTCAAATCCCCCCAGCTCCACCACTTTAAAACCCACCAAGCCCCCACTACACGGGGCTTGGAAGGGGTTTTCACTACTACTCACCCACTAGCAACACACTACAAACCACAATTTTATTGCACACCCCATATCTAAAGGGCTTCAGAGCATTTGATGCATTTTTGTTGTTCATCAAAAATAAGCCAAAACACACTATTAATGCACGAGAAAGTCGCCCTATTTAGTGTTTACTACTAGGCTAAAATCTCTTAATTAGCTGGTGATAAATATGAATTCAAAAGAAAAAAACGCGATTATTATGTTACTCGATAATATAGAGTTACGCTCTAAACACACCATTGATGAACTTCAACACCTCGTTAGGCAAATTGACTCCATTAAAGAACTAATTAAAAGTAATGATGTTCAGCAACCGAATTATGAACAAATAAAAGAATTAGTACAAAATGAAACTTATTCACCTCGACCAACAAGTCCAAACGATCTCATAAGACGCGAAGAAGTTATAACTATGACTGGCCTATCCCGCTCGACTATATACACTCTGATGAAAAACTCTGAATTTCCATTAAGCATTAAGTTATCAGAACGTTCTGTAGCATGGCGCCGTGGTGACATTCAAAACTGGATAAGCAATAAAATTACTTCTAAAAATTAACTAGTAAACAAATAGCCAAAAACCACTGCTAAAAAAAAGCAATGGTTTTTGGCTATTTGTCTTAGTTAAATATACGTTACTAAGCTGCATTCTCCCGCTTTGATTTCTTTTCATATGCGTCAATGTAATTACCGTAGTGTTGATAAAGCTGCTGCGGTGATTTATGACCCATGAGTTTAGTCAACTTCCATAAATTTATGCCTTCAGATATGTTGCGTGTAGCAAAGGTATGCCTAAGTTGATAGGGGTATCTATATTTCACCTCAGCTTTTTCTAGAACTTTAGACCACTGGTGCTTTCTAAAAGAGTCTTGGTTCCAGTGTTCACCCTTGCTATTGAGGAAAACATATTCGCTATCATGTTTATTCATTTCTTCTTCGAGTAGTTCAGCAACTTCATGAGAAATAGGAATTGAACGCCTTCCGCTAATCGTTTTTGTTCCCTTCGTTTGCTTTTCTACTACAGCCTCATAAATAGTAACTTCACGGGAGATTAAACAGACATCTTGCTTTTTTAATGCAACCCATTCGCTGGAACGAACACCTGTTTCATTGCAAAACTGAATAATGGCTTTTACGGTGCCTTCGGCAGCGACAACAATTTTATCGATTTCATTCGGAGAAAATGGAGTCACAGCATTATGTTGTTTACGAGCATTCACATTGCTTTCAACTTTAATATGCTTGCCAACTTTAAATCCGGCTACAGGATTTTGAATTATCAATTTATCGATAATTGCATCATCAAGTGCTGAGCGAAGAACAGACAATCGATTAGATATCGTTTTTGCTTTTACTTTTGTACTTGAAGTCTTAACAAAATTCACCAACATCAATTGGTCTAACTCTGTAACCTTAACCAACCATAAGGGTTTTAAACCATTTCGTGATTTTTTATAACCTGTCACAGTTGATGGTGCTAACCCGCGCTCTTCAGCATTTTCAATATATCTATCAACATAATCTTTAACAGTCGCGCCAGTTACTGCACCGCCAAATAATTCCAGTTTTTTTGATTTTGGGAAGTAGTCAGCATAGAAAAAAGTGCCTTTCGCAATTTTATTTTTAATCTCACCTAGCATGTTGCTTGCTGAATTCAAGCCTTGTTGGTTAACTTGATAGCCAACTGTTTCTCGACATTGAACACCTTTGTACGTGAAGGCCAATTGAATTGATGATGCCACTCCATTGTTATAACGTAATGAGACACCACGAGCCTTCGTTAATTTTTCAGCATCTTTTTTTAAAATCATTTTCGTTCTCCAATTACAAAAACTCTAAACTGCCTTCACGCCACCATTTTTCAACCCCCTCTAGATCGATGGCCCTTTCTCTTACATTCTTATTTTTGTGATAATGCACTCCCAAAACCCAGTGGCCTCGTTCTATACGACGCTTAACGGCATTCTCATTTTCACCACTCATTACACAATATTGTGTTAACGGAACTACTCTTAACATAACGATTTCTCAGACCTTTATTCTGGTGTTGAAATTAATAATTAAAAAAACAAATGCAACTCGTAATTGAGTTTATTTGAAGTGGCTACCAACCTCGGTAATTGAGCATAAGCTTTCTCAAAAGCTCTTTATTTGCATCATCTAAAGATGTACAAGCGCTGCTGAAAAGGGCTGTTGCTGGAATGTTTGGAGCATAAGAGTCAATGTCTTTGAGAACTTTTATGTACCCCTGTTTTTCCAGTTCAAATAGGAAATTCTCTTGTAAAATTTCGATAACAGCGCGAGTGTTATAAATGCTGGCTAAAGCAAATCTAATCGTCTGCTCTCCTGAAGATGCACAGCCACTATTCAACAACCGTTTAACATCAACCGACAAATCAGTGAGCCTTTCAACGTCTATTAACGATTTGTCGCTGTGTACTGAAATAGCATCATTGCAATATTGACTAGCCAGTAACTTAACAGCAGACACAAACTCATCCTTATTTTTAGGGGAACGGTGAGGATAATCTATAGGCTCAACAACATTGATTGCCTCAGGTTCATTCTTAAATCGAGGGTAATTCATATTTTGACTCAACTTTATTAAAGGTTTTACAGTTCTTGCTTCAATTTCGTGAAAGCAAAACTAGTTTGCATATATTTTTTATCTATTTGAATGTAGTAATAAAATTAATTCTAAAATACTTTTTACCAATGAGGGCAAGACTCATAACTACTTGAATATGCGGAAGTAAAGCACAATATAGTTCTAAGCATTTTTACAAAAAGAACGGGTATTATTTAGTTATGTTTAGTGTAATAACTGAAAAAGAATCTTATGAGTTAAAACAAACAGCCAGTCGTTACTTCAATATGCTTAGAAATTATCAGGACTTTCTAGATAATGATTCTGATGATAAACCGCCACACCCGATATATATAAGACGCAAATTTCATATGAGTCATGCTGAGTTTTACAAAATACGGCGACAATATACTGGTATGAACGAAGGGCAAATAGCCGAACTGTTAGAGCTTCATGCATCGCTTGAAAAGCTAAAAAAGAGGGAAAGCGAAATAAGAGCATTCAAAGCAATTCAATTCGCATACTTTGAAGCATGTAAATCTGACAGGAAAAGGCGATATGATGCAGACAAAATTGGAACTGCCCATAAATTAACCAGAGAGGAAAAGCTAGAGTTTTTCAATGTAAAATCAGTCAAAAAAGGCGACCTAAAAGCTAATGATCATAAGAATATATTAATAGAAGAAAGCCTATCTCTTTTATTGAAAGCACAACCTGACATTAATATTGAGCAAGCATTTGAACTTTCTTGTCAAATAATGAATCAGAAACTCCCTAAAGAGCGAGTGAACAGCACATATAAAAAACTAAAAAGTCAATTAAGAAGTGAATAGTTACCCACAAATCCGTACAACAACAAGGCGGGTAATAATTTGTTATAAATCAATGTTCAAAAAACGAGCAGAAAAGCGGTAAGTTTATGAATTTATAATGTTTTATTAAGGCGGGTATTATTTTGTTAGGTTTGTCTTGCACATGAGTTATGTTTCGCTGAAAAATCATTGGTAAAAATTTCTAACATGATGAATTTAAAGAGTTTAAATGGGTACTAATTTGTTATGTTTGACGGGTATTATTTTGTTATAAATAACTGAAAAATACCCAACCAATATAACTGAAAAATACCCGCGTAAGTCCTTGATACAACGCTGTATTCATTGAAAAGTATGATTTCGAAACATAACTGAAAAATACCCGTATAACAAAATAATACCCACTTTATCTTAGCAAAATCATACGGTTACCTCGAAAGGTGTCATTTTTTAGAAACTCCCTCTAGATCTAGATAGAGATATTAGAATTAGATAGAAAGAGAGAATGATGATTTTTTATCTTAATTTTTTATGATGCTAATTTTAGTCGTTAGTCTTATTTTTAACTAGTATGTCAAAACTAACAAGCCTAGAACACTCTCTAGTGAGTTTTAATTGAAAATTTGAGTCAAGGTGTTATGGATTTGATTTAAGCGTCTTAAAACCTCACTGAGGAGCTTTTGTTTGAATTGACGTTGTACATCTCGAAAATGAACCCCAAACTGCATAACTATGCAAAAACTATTCATTTGAGTAAAAAGCGCCCACTTTGTTGAAGTGGGCAAATGAGAACTAACTAACGAGGACTTGTGAGTTTATCGACTCATCTTGTTGTTTAAATTTTTTATAAAGCCATTTAGCAATATGTGGTTGATAACTGTTATTTTTAAAAATCTGCGTTCATCGACATTGAGATGTCATCACCCCAGCTACATGCACCGTGATCATCATCGAATGTCACGAAGTTATCTTCGATTAGCATAAAACCAGAGCCACTATCAGAGCTTGCATATTCACTAGCTGACGATAAATCATCTGAAAAACCAGTCATTTCAACATCACTGTTTATTGTCTCTAGCTCAAGTGTTTCGATACCACCGCTATCAATTGAGCAGGTAGCCAAGTCTGTATCTAGAATTACGTTAGATTCAAGAGCAGTATTGTTTTCAATACCAATTGATATTGGTTCATTAACTTCAAAAGAAGAAAGGCTCTCATTTTCAGCTGGAACTGAGCAATGGTCGAACAGAGTTAAACTTAAAAGTGACATGATTTAATCCTTGTGTTTCTGCTGTCACCATTTGACGTTAATGAATTTCATATTGAATGCAAACAAAAAAAGCGCTCAATGGAGCGCTTTAGATTATGGTCGATACTTTTTCTTAAGTTTGAGTTTGAAAATCCTCAGACTAAGTTCCAATACGCTTGTTAAAAACCAAGCTATGAGGGCATATCCACCTTGAAATGGATACGATTCATGTAGCTCCATACCAACAACTCGTTCAAGAACGATGGTGATTAAAATCACAGTTGATAATATCTTGAAGATCGTTGCCAATTCACTAATGAAAAACAATTTAATCCTTTGATTTGAAGTCATGCAGTCCTCCTTTGTTTTGTCCTGCATGTTCAAATAGCTACGGCAAAGGAGAAATATAATTTAGGCTAAAGGATGGCAATAAATATAGTGTACAGATGATTCACACCTTAGCGTGTGATCTGCGCCTGGCAGAAGCTGTCCGAAAACAACGATACATAAATGTATGCGATGTGAACCACCTGAAGTATTGAGTCTAAGGCATTTAGTAAGGGCTTCGCAATTCCTTTTTCATTAATATTTGAGCCAAGTTATCTCGTTGCCATGTAAAGAACCATTCTCTGCTTTTGAGATATCCGAATACCGTATCATTTGGCGATGGCTGTCCCAACTTGGAACAAATAATTCCAAATAACGATTGTTTAAATGCATCACCAAAGAACGGGTTAGAGAGGCTATCGAACATCATACAAGTTAAGTCAGTAGAACTCCGTATTTGCTCGCTATCACTGGCAGTGAATACTTCTAATATTTCGTTCTCTATAAACGAATTTATTTCATTGTGCTCAGCCTTATCTTCAATGAAGCTAGACAATACCATTAATTGAAAATATCCAAGTTGAGCGCCGTCTTTTTTTATTAACTTGCTTTGCTCATTGCGCTCTAAATCAAATAAGTCTATTAACTTAGATTCTGAAATAGGATAATCGTCAAAATTTGTTCTTATCGAAACCAAAAGGTTTAAAGTTTCAATGGAGTTGGCCTTACCTTTATCTTTCATCTTGGAAAGCAACAACACAGACTCATCGTATATTTTCTTACGGACGTTATCTTTAAAAGATACATGAGTAACCTTTGTGATTGTGTTCAATCTGACAACTATCTGAGTAATGATGTAAGTTGTTCTTACTCGAATATCCATGCTGTAAATAAAAAATGAAATTTCTAAAACGAACAATAGTAATTTAAGTAGTTGCTCCGTATTATTTTCTGCAAGCGACGATTTAACTCTTTCATCTTCAAGTATTCGATAAAGCTTTCGTCTAATCTCACCAAGTGTATAGCCACTTAAACTTTCGTAACTCACGTCATTATCTTTAACAAGTCTTTTCAAGTTTTTTATAAATCTGTTTGCTTCCCTAGATGGATTGATAGACTTGATAAAAGAGGCATCTTCTTTTTTCTCGTGCTCTTCCGTTAATAGATATTCAAAAGTCTTTGAAACCAAGTCTTTTGCGTCCATTTTGGCAATAGTTAATCCAGTAATAAATGGCACTTCAACAAACTCAGTTTTTGATTCGTTCACAAACAGTTTGAACTCTTCTAGTTCCCCTAAAACTACATCTAATATTTTCTTTGCTGTAGATTGATTTTTTGTATAAAGGAAATAATCGTCTACATAACGTCTAACTGTGTAGTCGCTGTCAAACCGAAGTTTTAGCTTGCTTTTCACCTTTTCGATAATATTAAGATCGATACGCTGTAAAATAACTTCTGCAAATATCCTAGAAAATTCTGGGCCTATTATTATTCCACTGTCTTCATCTTCATTAGCTTTGAGCATCAATTGCTCAAACTGCGATTCCACTGAAAAATATTTCGAGTATCGTTTAGCAAACTCTTTACCTTTTACAGCCCAGCCAAAGCTAGGAACAAATATATTGTGGAAGCATTTAGAGATATCAAACCGTGTTAAGTGTTCAAACTTTTTTTCTATTCGGTGTGATTCATAGGAATCATAATACTTATACAGGAAGTTGTATTTCTTATAGGTAAAGTAGGAGCTTGCAAAGTGTGATTCCTTTTCAAACCCTTCTTTTTCGACCTCTACACCTTCACGTGTTTCAGGCTCTGAATAATTAACAAGTTCTTTTTCGTAGAATCTAGAAGCAACACGACTTGGCGCTCGTAAACTCATTGGGCTTCTAGAGCAAAGCTCTGTGATTAATGAGTCATAATCTCTGTATAAGTTCGAAATCTTAATTTGAACCGCAGGATGTGGAACTGACAATAGTCTTTTGCTTTTTGAATTCTTGTGAATTCTGTAGTTGTATGGTTTCGTGTACTTCTCATAATCAAAGAAGTTTTTAATGAAATTGACGATTACTGGATTAACTGAGTTTGAAGGAGCTTCTTGCTCTTTGAGATAATGGTAAACACCTTCATTTAAAAAGTTAATAGGAACTTCATAAGGCAAAGTATCTGTAAGTATGACCCTAAGGTGGTCGTGTTTATCGATTTTAACCTTTCCCATTACCAACACCTCTTTATTTTTTTGTTTAAGTCATTGGTAAAGCTGTTCATCACTCTATTTTTAAAACCAAATTGAAAAGATATTGCTTCGATTTGTTTAAGCCTAATGTCGCTTGTAGCGCCACCATGATTTTTTATTAACTGCATAGCAGAATAAGCAGGCTCTTTACTTGAGTTGATAAACTTCTGATAAAAAGCATCCAGTTCTTTCAACTGAGAATGATCATTTATAAGAGGGTAGTTATAGTAAATACCTGACTTTAATTTAGTCCTTTCAATATCTCCAATAATGTATTGGTTGGCACTTAAAAATTTTAATCTCGCTATCAGCAGTTTATACCTTCTATCCTTGGAATAAGCGCGAAAAGCTTTGCGAACACGCTCTTTTACTTTATTGATCTTTTTATTACTTATGAATACTTGAACTTTTCTTTCAACTTCTGGTTTGCTGGAATAATTCTGTATCCTTAACTTGTAGCCAAGATAGTCAATATCAGCCGACGATCCATTGGTAGGATCATTAAGTACAGTGTAAAAACTTTTATCGGTGTTTAACGTAAGCTCTTTAGCAGAAGCTTTTAGTCTTTGCTTCATCATCGACTCAAGCTGAGTTTGTTCACCTGAGTAAAACACTATGATGTCGTCAACATACCTAGCATAAAAGTAAACTTCGCTATCAAGCTTCATTTGCTTGTCAAAATGACGAATCCTAATTTCTGATAAAGTAGAACTAAGCGACATCCCTCTTGGTAGCCCTTGAATTCCTTGACTAGCAAGCTGTCTATCCCATTGCTTTAGTATCATTCTATTTTGGTGTGATAACAGCCATTCCTCAGTAATGAACTTAACAATGGACGTTCGATCCAATGATTCATAAAAATCTTTAATATCAAGGCGAGCGATGGTAACTGGTTGAGAGTCTTTAGCTAAAGCTATAGTCTGTTTGACTATGGCGTGTCGATCAGAAGGTCTAACTTTAAACAGTCGGCGAATATTGTCATTTAGCTTTTTAGCGACTAACTCATCGGCGGCGCTGGCAAATGCCCAACCATCTTTACCCTTGAATGATTTTCTTGCGAACGGAGAAAATTGATACTCGTCAGCACTGAACTTACCCTCAATTTGCTCGTAAGTATTAGCAACAAAATTGGTATATTCAGCACCTGGTTGAAATTTTTTCCATGTATTAATACCTAAAAGCTTAATCGCTTTTTCAGAAACTGATTGATCCAGCATGTAAAAGTCCTTTTCTTTTTATGGTTGTTGCTCGTCCTTCGAAACCACCAAAGCTAAATAGTTATAATAAACAGCTTCTTCCATATGGTTCTTAAAAACTTGAGAGCGTTTTAAAAATTGGTAGGCGCAGAAGGCTATTAAAACATTAACAGAAGTATTGATAGCGTCGCATTTAAAAACAAAACAGTTAACTATAAATATGAGCACTAGCAATACGCTCATACTTCGGTAAAAACCAAATCTAGCCAAAAATATATCATGATTTGAGTTTGGAAATTTAAGCTCAACAACTGCTTTACAATACCTATATAAGTTCGCTGAATCGATTTCATCATCGGGAAGGTGACTTTTAACTGTATTAACTAAGGATTCTTTGTTTCTTATTTCCCTTGGTTCAAACAAAGCAAGCTTTTCGATATATTTAACTAACCAATTTGCAATAGGTTCAATAAACATACCGACTAATAAAAATACTACCGGAACAATAATCACTAAGCTTCCAGAAAAATCTTTTAAGCTTTTTGCCCAAGTGGGAAAAGGAATCGATAAGCCATAAAATATATAAAATGCGGCAGCGAAAGATGCAAAACAGCCTACCGTTAAGTAGGTGCCAATATCCCAAAATGATAATTTTCCTTTTTCAAACATAATTTAATCGTCTCTTATTATTTTTTTTCGTTCATCACAATATTTGTAAGGTGTTCATGTAGCTTTACCATTGCCAATGTATCTAATTTACAATAAGCCTTTAAATCAGTGATTTTTTGTCGCTTAGTCGGTTCCCATTTTATATCTATCATTCTTCGCCACTCTAACTGTGCTTGGTCACCTTTCTGCACAGCTAAGTTCTTGTATGATAGAGTTGGTACGAATGTCGGTAAAACAACTTTTATTGAAGTCGATAAGGCTAACCGATGATCTTCAACGCATTTAGTAAAAATATGCATTTGATCCCAAACCCTCTCGTTCACACTATTTAAAAACTCTTGGTGTTGTGGAAAGTCTTTTGCCATCTCTTGTAACCTAGATTTTTCGAACGGCTCATAATAAACAACAACACTGCCAATACTTTCGAACTGTTGTTTCATCGCGTTTATCAAAGGTTCTCTTGGCTCATCTAGACTTTCATGTAAATAGTCATAGTGAACTAACTTTCCGTCCTCATACAAAATATGTAACGAGTATTGGAAAGGAACTTGCTGCCAAGGTCTTGAATTGTTCCACATTGGAATGGCTGGGTTGTATGTTTCAAAGTCAAAAAAATGAATGGGGTACTCTAATGATTCCAGCATTTTTTTTGCTTTAGTTCTATCGATATATTCCGTTTTATTTTGGATAAGCTCAACTTTCCGACGCAGTGAATCTGATAACTCAATATCACTGGGGATGTCTTCGATTAGATGAATATCATTATCTCGAAGTAGTTCTTCTGTCTTGATAGGTAATCTTGGCAAGTCAAAGATAGTTTTTTCAGTTTCCTGCTGCCAGCACTCGTTGATATGCGGGCAAGCTTTGTCTTTGGGTTTCTTACAAAACTTACCAATTTGCACAGAAGGAGCAGTATTACGTTCAAGCTTTTCCATAAAGAAGTTCGAAGTAACTTCTACCTCTCCAAGCCTTTCATTTACTAAGTCAGTAATATCTTCAAATGAAAATAGGTTTTGTCTATAAGGCCAAATACAGTTGCCATTGCTATGCATTAACTCCACTTTATCAGGAGTATAGCCACACTTACTCATAACATAATGCTGAAATGCAGCATCATAAACGTGCTCATAGTTGTCTTTTTTCAAAATCTTGGGGGAGTTTGAAGATTTCGCTTCAATTAGAGTTAGAATACCATTTTCTTTGATGACGACATCGGCAAGGCAAAGTAAACCATCATGCTCAAGGGCTGCTTCAAACAAAATAACATTTTCAGCTTTTAGCTCCTGTTTGGTTTTGGTTAGTGCTTCATCAAGACTGCCGTGTTGCCAGCCGATCATTATTCCATTGGGGTAAAACTCTCTTACCGCTTCACTAAAACGAGTACCTTCAAACGCATTTTTTAAATCCGCAACAGACTGCTCTTTTGTCCAGAGTCCTTTTTTCTCATGCCATAATCTTTTTATACAAATTCTGGCTGTTTGGAAGTCCGTTTTAGTTAGCAAAGTTAATTTACCAATGAAGATGAGATTGAATCTGCGAGCTGCTTTTTAGTTGTTTGAACATTTGCTAATTTTGATTTCAGTTTTTCGCAAATCATAAATAAATGTTCAACTTTACGTGTAATTCTTTCTTGCTCTTCGGCAGGAGGCAGAGGGATAACAAAATCTCTCAATGAATTTAAGTTTAATCCCTTATAAGCGATCCCTTTGAGGTTAGATTCAATCATTTCCCAAAAGTATGGTGATGCAATTATATTTACTAAATGCATTCCTATTATGTCTTTATGAATTGGTAGCATCGCCACTTCTCTTGCAATGTTGTAACCTATCAAGTTTTCAGAAACTAACGCAACCCCACCTAGAGTACCGCGTATATTCACCAATACCTCTCCACCTTGTAGCCTTGTTCTTTTATAAGGTTCTTCAACGGTCTCTGTCACATTTCTAACGCCTGATAAATCAATATTTCGACTCTTTACATCACTGCATCTTAAAGTTGGTATCCCACCTTTCTCTGGCTCTTTTTCCAATTTGATAATTCCATACGATATTTCTCTTTGTGGAGAAATAACTTCTGAAACTCTCGCATAAGACCAGCCCTGTGGTAACTCAAATGGCCTTTCATCTTCTGATATTGGGAGTAGCGCTTTCTGCCTTCTGATTTGCTTATCTTTGATTAGTTGTGCTTTTTCTTTGACGATTCGATCCAACAATATTGACACTGGTTTGTCGTTGGGGTCTTGTTTTACTAATTTGCCTATCACGGCGAGTTGTAGGATGGTTTGTTTTAGTTGGTCGATACTGTCTTCGGTGGTGAACAAGGTGTCGAAGTGTTCGCTGATGCGTTGCCAACTTTTGTTTAGCTCATCAGTGTCTTTGGCGTTGGTAAGCGTCGCTAATAATGTTTCAACCAATATTTTATGCGCTTCAACACTTGATTCTGTTTGTGATTCAAGTTTATCGCAAAGGGTCATTAACTCATCGATTTTGCTTACTAATCTATTTTGGTAGCTTAATGGTGGTAATGGAATCAGTAATTCACTGAATTTAGCAGCAGAAATACCTCCGATAATTCCAGTCATCGACTCAGAAAACATTTTGTAAAAAGTCGGCGATAAGTAGCATGAAAGGATATATCTAGGAGAAATATTTCCATACAATTGATTGGCAAATAACTTATTGCCAAAACAAATATCTTTATCAGTGATGCCGCATTTTTTTCCCGCACTTCCACCTTCAGCACAGACTAATACAGCTCCAGCTTTCGCAACTTTAAATTTAGGTTCTCCGTGCGGTATTAAAACGCCATTATCATAATCAAGTTCATCGAAACCGTAGCTAACGTCTTTTGTAGCAATGAATGGCAACCCCTGAGCTAAGCCTGTGTATTTTTCTTCTTTTAGCTTAGCGTTAACACTATTACCATTGAATATATTTCCAAGCACACCAAGTCTAACCCATTGCCAACCTTCAGGTACGTCAAAGGGAACCTCGTCATTTTGAATTACGGGCAACTTTTTAGGTTTTTTAATCTCCTTTGATTTAACTAATTGAGCTTTTTCTTCCTCAATAGTAACAAGCAAATCATTTACAGGGATATCAGTGACTTCAGGCGCGACCAACTTACCCCTTATAGCTAATTCAAATATTAACTCTCTAAGTTTATTAATCCCATAAAGTTCAAGCTTGTTTGAGCTACCTCTGCCTGATGCAGATTTGGTTTTAATTGCCGATGTCCAAATATCGAGATTTTCGGTAATAACGCTTTCTACAGACATTAAGCTTTACCCTCATCATTTGATGACAGTGCATCAGCCAGAATGTCTTTTAATTGGTCACGTAGTTGCTGAATATCTTTTTGCTGTGTTTGATATTGTTCTAGCAGTTCATCTGGATCGTGAATTACTTGTTCACCAACGTGTGGATTTTTAATGTCAAAATTAAAAATGGCATTAAAAATAGCATCACCTTGTGATTGCTCGGCATTGGCACGTTTTAATAGCTCTTCTCTTTGCGCTTTTAGCGACTCTACTTTTTCTTTAAGTCTTTTCTTTGCTTCGGCATCTATTGCTGAATCAGGTGATTTCAGCGCATCAATTTCAGCTTTTACTTTTTCAGCTTCTTCTTTCGTATTTTTAGCTTTATCCCAATGAGGCTTGGCATCTGCTTCCGCCGCTTTACGTTTGGCGACAAAATCGACTTTCCAAGCTTGTTCATTTTCAACACGGCTAGCAAAGCCATCAGTTTCTTCACCCCACCACTGAATTTCAGTTTCAAACTCCTCAAACTTCATTGGCTTGGTCTTAGAGTAGTTTTTTACGCCTGCTGGGTACGGGTGTTCATAGAACCAAATATCTTTTGTCGGCTGACCTTTGGTGAAAAATAGGATGTTGGTTTTAATACCTGTATAAGGATTAAATACACCGTTAGGTAACCTTAGAATAGTGTGGAGATTACACTCTTCGGTTAACAGCTTTTTGATTTTAGTTTTAACACCTTCACCAAATAATGTGCCGTCTGGTAATACTACTGCTGCACGGCCACCGTCTTTTAACACTTCCACAATGAGCTGTAAGAATAAATCAGCTGTTTCACGGGTTTGCATTTCGGCTGGGAAGTTTTGTTCGATACCATCTTCTTCCGTGCCACCAAATGGCGGGTTGGTAACGATAACATCGAAATCACTGTCCCAGCTTGAGAGTGGTTTGTTTAAGGTGTTGCCATGCTTAACTTGCACTGGTACTTCAATACCGTGCAGCATCATGTTAGTTGTGGCTAATAAATGCGGTAGCTGTTTCTTTTCAACTCCGTGAATTTGGCTTTGCAGCGTTTTATGATCGGCACCTGTTTTCACATAGTTATTTTTTACGTGATCTACCGAGCAAGCGAGGAAACCACCCGTACCACAAGCTGGGTCGAACACTTGCTCACCTAATTTAGGATCAATCCGATTTACCATAAAGCGTGTTACCGCACGCGGGGTATAGAATTCACCTGCATTACCCGCGCTTTGCAGATCTCGTAAGATTTGCTCATAGATATCACCGAATAAATGGCGTTCTTTAGAATCGGTAAAATCTACTTCATTGAGTTTGTTAATGACTTGACGAAGTAACGTACCGTTTTTCATGTAGTTAAATGCGTCCGAGAATGCTTCTCTAACGACGAAACCACGTGGATTTTTATCAATTGGTGCTGTTAAGTTTTTTAATGTTGGGAATAAATCGTCATTAATAAACTCAAGTAGTTCGTCACCTGTAATGCCTTCAGAGTCAGCCGCCCAGTTACGCCATAGGTATTGCTCTGGAATTGGCTCGCGATAGTCGTCCAATTCAAATTCAAGCTCTTCTTCTTGTGCGTCGAAAATCTTTAAGAAGAGTAGCCAGGATAACTGGCCTAAACGCTGTGCATCACCATCAACACCTGCATCTTTACGCATGATGTCTTGAATCGATTTTATAACTGTAGTAACTGACATTAAATTGTGTTCTCTAATTTTTTGTTGCTAGCTAACTGAATACCTTTTAAGCCTTTGTAAGGCAACACTTTAATATTTAGTGTTAAGCTTGTTTTTCAGGCATAGCTTCGTAAATTGCTTTTTCTAATTCGGTAATTGCCGCTTCATATTGCTTTGCGCCGCCGAAACCTTTTTTAGCTAGTTCTAACGGGCGGCCAAGCTCCACCACTTTTCCTGTTTTAAGGGCATCTTTACTTTCAATTGCGGCTACGCCTTCATCACTGTACTTGTTTAACAGTTCGTTAAGCACGGTTTGGGCTAAGTCGCCATATTTTGTGAAGTAATTGCGCTTTTTAACATTGTTTGCGCGTTCTTTGCGCGTTAATGGTGGCTGGTCAAAAACAACGTGGCAGATCATATCAAATGGGTCTAAATCTTTCCCCACTTCTTGCTCTAAAACTTCCCAAATAATGCCTTCAGCTGCAAGTTCGTCGATGATAGCTTGCTTACGCTCGGCTTCACCCCAGCGTTTTACAAACTCATCAAGAGAACTAAAGGTTTTAGAGAGGGTTTTACGTGTGTAATCTTTAAAAGATTCGGTAACGAGCTTGCCGTCTTCCTCGTAATATTGAACACGTTCACCCAGTTTTTTAACCGAAACGCCATTGACGTGGTATTTATTAACCTTTTGTTCTTCTTCGCCCCAATCATCACCGTCGATTTCACCAGATGGATAGTCGGTTTCAGTTTGTTCTGAAGATGGATCGTAATCTGTATCAGGATGTTCAATTTCACCAAGTTCATCGTCAATGCTTGGTTCAGTATCTTCGATCACATCATCAAAATCTGATTCGGGATCGTTAATATCGTCAGGCTTTGTTGATATTACTTTTTCTGGAATACCATCAAATCGTTCGTCCGCAAATAGTTCTGTGGCTTTCTTAAAGTCTAAGATGGTAAACCACAGCTTGCCAAATCGGTCATCTATGCGGGTGCCGCGTCCGATGATCTGTTTGAACTTGGTCATAGACTGAATGTTTTGATCAAGTACAACTAGCTTACAGGTTTTGGCATCAACACCTGTTGTCATTAATTCAGAGGTAGTGGCAATAACAGGGTAAGGCTTTTTAGGATTAATAAAGTTGTCTAGCTGTGCTTTACCAATTGCATCATCGCCTGTGATTTTCATCACATATTTATCATTTTTAGCCACTTGCTCTGGATTACAATTAACAAGTGCTCGGCGCATCCGCTCAGCGTGATCTATGTCGTTACAAAACACGATGGTTTTAGACATAGGATCAGTTCGCTTAAGGTAATTGGTGATGGTTTCTGCAACTAACTGCGTGCGCTCATCTATTACCATTGTGCGGTCAAAATCTTTTTGGTTATAGATACGGTCTTCAATTACGTGGCCGTTTTTATCGACCATTCCCTTAGTTGGTCGCCAACCTTGTAGATCGACATCTATATCAACACGAACAACTTTATATGGTGCTAAAAAACCATCTTCAATACCTTGTTTTAATGAATATTGATAAACAGGCTCGCCAAAGTAATCGATGTTAGAGACTTCATCGGTCTCTTTTGGTGTAGCGGTTAGACCAACTTGGGTTGCTGAGCTGAAGTATTCGAGTATTTCTCGCCAAGCGCTATCCTCTGATGCACTCCCCCTGTGGCACTCATCGATGATGATGAGGTCAAAGAAATCTGGGTCAACTTGCTTGTATGCTTTTTGGCTTTCTTCTGGGCCTGTTAGCGCTTGGTATAGTGCTAAATGAACTTCGTATGCAGGGTCTACCTTTCTCCCAGTGATTTTAGTCATCGCTTGACCAAAGGGCTGAAAGTCATTGATTCGAGTTTGATCGACTAATACGTTTCTATCGGCTAAAAACAATATTCGTTTTTTGGCTTTTGCTTTCCATAGTCGCCAAATAATTTGAAAAGCCGTATAGGTTTTACCTGTGCCTGTTGCCATGACCAATAAAATGCGGTCTTGGCCTGATGATACTGCTTCAACCGTTTTGTTTATCGCTTGTAGCTGATAGTAACGTGGAGATTTACCAGAACCATCATCATAGTAATCTTGTGTAATTATCGGAAGTTGAGCTGGTTGGTAGCCTTTGTATGTGCAGTATTTATCCCAAAGCTGTGCGGGTGTTGGAAAGTCTTCTAATGTTATTTCTGACTCTAACTGTGCTGGATTGGTTTTATCGTGAAATACAAAGCCGTCGCCATTACTGGCAAATATAAATGGCACATCTAGTAAATTGGCATAATCTAAACCTTGCTGCATTCCTTTGCCAATCTCGTGTTTATTGGCTTTGGCTTCAATTATAGCTAAAGGGATAGAAGGTTTGTGATAAAGAACAATATCAGCACTTTTTACTGTTTTACGTGCAGCAGCCATACCACGAACGATGACTTTACCGTCTCGCAGTTTCACTTCTTGGCGAATTTGCGTCATATCATCCCAACCTGCTTTTTTAACAGCAGGCATAATGAATTTAGATATGATATCTGTTTCACTTAGTGCTTTTTTGTTAATTGGACTCATACGAATACCCTTTCAAATCCATTTGTTCGTGAGTAAAAGTGCTTCGCGTATTACCAATAAGAGACTGATGCTTTCTTTTCTTACGAACGGTTTATTTTCATAGTTTTGCTTATAACTATGAAATTGCCCAACTTAAATTTATTACAAATAAACTAACAAAACGATTAAGGTTTGTCACTTAGAAAACAAGCAGATAGCCTTTAATATATTACTCTTGATGTATTGTTCTGCAACTGATTCTAAATTTCAGCAAAAGATTATATATCGCGTATTAGTTTTTAATGTTGAGATGATTGTATAGCCTAAGAATGGGAATAAATTAGCGAAGTGACCAAATACTTTTTCAAACATGAAAAAGTTAATAAAAGCTTGAGCGAAGCTCAACAGCAAATCGCGTAGCATATAGAGCAATGAAATTGCTCTGGATGTGAAGCCGGAGTCAGCATCGCAGATCAAGCGCGTTCGAATTTTGCTTAAGCAAAACTGGTTATCACTGCGAAGCTAAGTGGTAGCTAGCCAAGCCGCAAGGCGGCACCGAATTGGACAGGTGCATTTATGCCTCTCCCCCTGGACAATGGCGGGTGAGAAGGCGCTTGATCAGCGGTAGCTGACTCCGAGTAAATCTAATACCGACAAACGAAGTGCGAAGAGCCAGTGTAGCGACAAGTCGCGTAAACACTCGCGTGTAATAGATTTATTAAAAGAGCGAAGCTCTTCTCAATTTGAAAAAATTGAATTCGCTAAGCAGACTGCTTAGCAATGCGAAGCTCTAGTATGATGCAAAGCATATGCTTAGCCTGTGCTGATAATTGGCATGGTTTGAACCTTGGTAATTGAGATTCAATAAAACAAGGATAAAGCATGAAACAAATCGAAAAATACTTACAACTTCCGTTAGCCTATTTTGAAACATCAGACATTACAAACCCAGCCCAACTCGGTTCTATAAGAGAAGATGCTGTTATTACCTGGATTGGTCGATTCGGCCTGAGCAGCAAGACTGTACTTCAACAGTTACTGTCATTAACACGTGAAGCGGTTAACAAGCTCATAAATAGAATGAAGCGTAAAGGGCTTTTACATGTTCACCAAACGTTTGGGAATACCGACCAAGCCTTTATAGTTTTAACGAGCGAAGGTATTCGACGCACTGAGTTTTTATTACAGCAAGAATTATATCTAAAGTCAGATGTAAGCCGAATCAATGAACGTAACTTGGTTCATGATCTCAGTATACAGCTTGTGGTGATAAACCTAATTCGTGATAACATAATAGATGGTTTCACAACTGAGCGCGAGTTAGCATTAATTCTGGAACAGCGTAAGAATGATGATCGCTTGGTAGATGGTATTGTTAGGCTTGCAGGGTCAAAGACCTGTGTCGCTATTGAAATGGAAACATCGAATTCAAAAAACAAAGGAAATGGTGAGCTTCGCAAGCGGATATTAGATAAATACTACCAACAACTTCAGCTAAGTGATGGACTTTATAGCCAAGTGTTTATGTATAGCCATCGTCAACGGTTCCTCACTCAAATTGAAAAAACGCATCAACGTATTTTTACAACAACTAAGTTTGCCTTCACAGATCAACAAGTTGATATTTTAAAAAATAACATAAAATTCAAAGCCCATGAGTGCAGCCATATTTATGAGTTAATGTTTAACTCGGATCGAAAACTCACCGACGAAGCAAAGGCTCCAGAAATCAATGTTAAAGGCTATTTAGAAAAATTAGATGAACTGACGGGATTGGCAGAGTCGTCATCAGATACTGTTTTACAGTTACGATTAGATGGATTTAAAGATGCTGGGGTAGTGCTTGGTATTTCACAAACAGATTGACCTGTGGGGCGTATAGCCCCTCTTAATTTTGACCTTAGCATTCAGCTTTCAAAATTATTCATATTGAATAATCCTGAATACTTAACAAGCAACCTCATTGCTTGTCGAACCAACGGAAAAATTCGATCTGAGGTTTATCAAATTTTCAATACGTTCGCCGCTGCATTAAAAAAGCATGGCAGCGACATAGAGAAAAGTTAGTTTTTGGTTCCTGCACTTAGATATAACTAGCGTCATATTGAGAGAAGTTTTTTGGTGTTGTTTGAGTTTACAGCTGTGAATGAATAAAAAAGGGCTGATAGTCAGCCCTTAGAAAAAATCGATCATTTCCTCAAATTCATCATATGCTTCAGAGCTAAAGCAACGTTTCTTTGATATTCCAAATATAGAGAACAGCTCTTCATCTGTGACATTTTCAGCTAGATATTTTTGCATAATTGAGCCGAAAACCGAGAAAATTAGCCCTCGCTCATTTGCCTCAAAAAACTTTGATTGCAACTCTTCTGGTAGTTGCTCTACTAAGCCTTTCGATAATACAAAGCCGTTGGTTTGAAAGCGCTCATTTTTGTGCTCGTAAATATAGTCAAGTGAATCTGAATCAAAATACCAGCACACCCTAAACCGATCATCCCAATGCTCAGGCGTTCGTGTTTTCCTCGTAAATAAATGAATAAAAGGTGTTTGATCATTTTCTGTCTTGTTACTCATGGGGTAAGTCCTTAGTTGATAAACCTCATGAGTAATTAAGTTCGGCACCAGAGAATTAAGCCTCTTGATTGCTATCACATTCATCCAAAGCAATGATGAGTTGGTGCAAGTTAGTTTTTCTAGAATCGTAAACTTGGGTCTCAAGGGCTAGTTCAGCTAATATTTTCGCAATTCTTGCCAGTGCGTCTTTTTCAGCTGGGTGTAGGTGATCAAGTTGATAATCAAACATACGATACCAGTCCAACTTATATAGGTTTTTACTCGTTAGGTTTTGTGCATCGATTGAGTGTTGAGTTATCGCAATAGCTCGACCTAGTTCTTCATTTAAAAAGCACATATATGAGCCTTTTAATGGTTTACTCTTCATAAAGCTTTCTCCTTTTAATTTGCTTCTATTAATATCAAGGAGCAGGCTGAGGAAAATTTATAAAACGCTTTGATTCTAAGTTTTTTTCATTAAAGTCAAAAAGCCAAGTAAAAGCTAAGAAGAGTAAATATATGGAATGGGTTTTGTTTTTAAGCTACCTCATTTATGAGGCGATTAGGGTTTATAAAGAGTGTAAACAAAATAACCAAACGTTTTGGCAGTGGTGTAATACACCACTAGACTCTAAAGATGACTACAAAATGGATGCGTAATGAATGATTTAATGTTTATCGCGGGCGTTGGCGCAGCTACAGTGCTGGTCTTTTTATTGGTTTACTATGTGATCAAAAAGACACTTGAAGCTAAGTATATAAAAGAAAAATAGCACTAAATTTTCTGGTAGTGGAGCTAGGTACTTCTGAGGTTATTAAAATTTAGGAGATCACAGTGAACACTAACTTAAAATCAATCGAGCTAACAGAACAGCAACCAAGTATTGCCAGCGATGAAGACTACATTGCCCTTTATGAAAAGGGGACAGAATACATTTATTACGTACGTAATTATGTTATGTCGCAAGAATTCATTGTATTGAGCGCAGGAATGTTTGAATTGCTGCCTGAAGAGCATAGACCGATTACCAACGTCTTTGTTCAGTCTAACTTTTATGTGCTCAGGCAGTTAAAAAGCCTCATCAGAGAGTATGTATTGCAGTCAGGGCAATTACAGCATTTCTATCATTTGTTTAATTGCTCGATAGCTGATTTTTTTGAGAACCTTTAAACATGATGGGGGCAACAACGCAAAGTTTTCCCTTCATGGTCATAATTTAAGTTAACGGCAAACTTAATCTAACAAGAGTGCAGCTGTTACCACATAGATTGATGCCCACCTTTTGGTGGGCATTTTTTTATTGGGGTTTAAGAGTCAAATTCGTCATTTTACTTTGGAAAAAGGCCGACAGAAACATTTTACCATTTGTCCAACTGTTCGATAACTGCACTTTGATTTTACCTCAAAAGTCCTTGAACATACGTTTTGGAATGCCTGGTAAAAACTGTTTCAACGAATCTCTTCAAATAAAGGAGGTCATGTATTTAGTTCCATATATTCCCGCTCACTTTCAATAGCAGCAAGTAAGCTCTCAGCCTCCCAGTAATAAGCATTTGTCGTGAACTCCCAACATGAACAGTGACCGCTTTCAATTCTTCCTTTACTCGACAAATAGTCTCTACATTTTTGTCGATATACACCGAATTGCTCTCTTTGACTAGCCTCTAGATCCGGATCATATGCGAAATCATCCATATATTTAATGGCTTGTGGAATCCCGTTGGCAATTGCAATCCATGCTTTTCCGCAACCTCTGTAATACTCTGCTGCTGGTGTATTTTGAAGCTTGAAATAGTTAATACCTGGTTTTGGACATACAAGAAAATTCATTATTGTAACTCATGTAATATTGTTAAAACATTATTTTGCTGAATATTCGGTTTCCATAAAAGATTAAAAAGTTAGCCTATTCGTCACTGAGTTTTCGGTGATACGTTGTATTGACCTGTGTTGCCCAACGATTTTGAGCTTAACGGTAACAAAAAGTATTAGAGGTATACCGTTTTTTGTAAGAGTCTTATTTATAAAAAATCTTAATCATCAGTCGCCAGTTGGCTATGATTGGAGCCATTTAATGAACTAAGAAAACGTCTAGGGTGGGTATAGGTTGATTTATTCAAATAGGCATGTAGCTGTAATCACATAAATTGATGCCCACCTTTTGGTGGGCATTTTCATGTATTTCGGAAACCTTGTTTCGTTTATTCTTTTACCATGTATAAATTGATTAGAGGATGAAAATGGTTACATCAAAGTTCTATGTAAGGTGGGCAGTTAGATACAGTGACTCGACATATACCGATATCGTTTCAAAACTTTCAGCAGATGATTTGGAGCAATATTATTGTGAAGATGCTGAAATCGACCTAATGATATTCGGAGATGATCCCGACCACAATTTTAGCCAAGAAGAGTTATTTCTTATTAGACCAGCACATGACTTGTCAATACCCCACTGGATTAAAAATCGCTTCAAGTTTGAAATAGATGCAAATATGAATATTGTTTCTTTAGGTTAAGTGGTTAGTGCAGGAAAAGCTGTTTATTGTATTTTGGAAACGTGTTTTTGAATAATATGTTTTAGTTTACGTTGTCATGCGAGTAGTAGTCCCTTGAATAATTTCGAGCACATTGAGAATAAGCAACAGTCTAATTGTCCGCCACCAAGATTTTGTGCATTTTACCTAATAGACGGCCATGTTGAGTTAAGTTTGAGTAGTCGAACTTTAGCTGCCAAACATTACATTTATCTGATCGTTCAAGCGCTGTATGATGAGAATGGACGGTGGATTATAAGTGATGAGCATGATCACTATAAAATACAGAAAAACATGTGGGATTACCTTCATGATTTACCAACTATTGAAGAAATCCCATTGCGTGAAACGATAAGCAAACTCAACAATAAAATTGAAGATAAATATGGGTTAACCATAGCTTCATCATCGGAAATTCAATTCCTAGCTCTGCGCGAAAATGACAACCTTTGTGTCGATCCAGAGTATTTAGCAACACAAAAGTATCGAGATACCAACCTTATTAGTGCGGCCAAGGGCGAAGGCTATGTTGTAACAGGTTATAAAACTGAAACTCAATGGATAGATAGCTTAAACAACACCGCTAACCGATTTATACCAGGGGCTGTTGCTGTTGATGCTAAAGGCAATAAATGGGTAGCAACTGGCTATTATCCTGTGAATACTAAAGGTTTAAATTGGCGACTAGTTTACCAAATCTCAGATGATGTTCATTACAAAGACGTAGAACTGGGAATTTATGATATCGATGCGATAACTCTCGTTGATGTAAACGGTGACGTTATTTGATTTAGAGGAAGTAATTGCTATTTGGCTTCTGTTGAGTATATTTGTTACTTACTAATAGTTAGTATTTCGCTATAACAAAGTTGAGGTGAGGAAAGTGCTGTGACACTAGGTATCTATATTCTTCTGTCGTTCATTATTACGATTGTTTGTGTTTGTCATGCATATTATTTACTGACAAAAAAGAGTGTGGACACCATGAATTCAATCAGTAACGATGAAAAAGTAAGCTCTAAGGGATGAAAATGTCTATTGAATTGCTTTGGTTTATTCCTGCACTAATCTTAACCTTCACGGTTTTATACTCTATACATAACGTTAAAAAGAACGATAAAACTGATTAAGTTTAACTTATTTCGCTATGCTTAGAATTGAGCTGTAAAATATTCTAATACAGCTTCCCAATTTGGGTAGTCGCTCTGCCCAAAGTGAATTAGCTTTCCCTCAAAATGCTCTTGCCCACGTCCATTGCTATGGTCATCAATTAGGACGTCACCCTTGAGAAGCCCTTTATTGCTGCAAATGATTAAGTTAGAGGTCATTTCATATCCAAATTTGTCTTCAATCCATAATCTTTTCTCTGTGTAGGACAGAGGATTTTTGGTAGACGGGGCTGTTAAAATATACAAATCAATATCTTTTCGAGACCTTAACTTTTCTATAGCGCTTAAAGCACCCTCTATAGGCTCTAGGCTTCTAAAAAAACCAGGTTCACTTTGTGGATATGAAGTAGCTGACGATTTAGCTTTTTTCTCGCGGATCTTAGTTGAGTAATCACAAAGAACATCATCCATATCAACGTAAACAGTCAGCATTATTTCCCCAAGTTTTATCAAGCATATTTAGGTTTTAGTATATGGTATTTTATTTATATAAGTAATTAATAAATAGGTATTTTTAACTACGACGAAACGTTGGGGATATAACGAAAACTATCGCTTGTGAATACCTGTTTTTTAACCAGGCTTAAGAGTGTTCAAAATGCTTTCACTTGTTACTTATTTAATATTTCGCATTGTTCGTAATAGTGTAAATAAGCAGTGTTGTGACTGAATTTCTGCCGCAATAGTGCTTATTTACATTATTGTGAATGAGCAATATTCCTACTTTCAACTACGACCTTGAGGTGGGGAAATATCGAAATACTACCTACCATGTTTGATAAACACACTTATACTTTTGGTGTCGTCGCAGTTGGAACGGTATTTTGGTGTCGTCGCAGTTGGAACGGTATTTTGGTGTCGTCGTAGTTGGAACGGCATTTTGGTGTTGTCGTAATTGGAGTGGCATTTTGGTGTCGTCGTAGTTACTTTGGTGTTTAGTTGATTATCTAAACACAATCTTTGAAATAATAAAAATAACAGTGAAACCTATTTTTCAACTACGACTATGTTGTGGGGAAAAATCGAAGCTCAATAACATGGGTTCTACCTTAGCGGGTATAACCCATGTTTGAGTTTGAAAACTGTGTGACTCTTTTAGCCTAACTGTGTTACTTGTTGATTATTGTAAAATAGTAGAATCCAGCCTTACATGTCACAGTTACAGCATTTCTATCATTTGTTTGATTGCTCGATAGCTGATTTTCATGAGAACCTTAAAATATATTATGGGACAACAAAGTAAAGTTTTCCCTTCATGGTCATATTTAAAATTAACGGCAAACTTAACCAAACAAAAGTGCAGCTGTTATCACATAGATTGATGCCCACCTTTTGATGGGCATTTTTTAATATTTTATAAATAAAGGGTAACCCTAAAGCAGGAACTACACAATAAATACACTAGCACTGCTATAGCCCTTTAAAGTTTGGGGTTGGACGCTCATTCAAATCCCCCCAGCTCCACCAAATATGAAAAAGGCTGCTCTCAGAGCGGCCTTTTTTATTGTCTAAATTTCTATTTATAGTTTTCAAAGCATTAAATTGAACTTATTGTTTTTAAATTATGAATCATTTTTTGCTGTTAAGTTTTGATTCATTTTTCTAGCTTCGTTATTATCAGTCATAAGAAAATGGAATTGCCTTTCGAATAAGGAAGAATTATGACTCTCCCAGACCACTAACCCTTTATATTTTCGTCAGCGGAATGCTTACGTAACAGTAAAATAGCTAAATTCAATTTTACTGTTCTGTTCTTAAAGCTGGGCAGTACAGAAATTTTAATTCCCCAATTGAAAGCAACATTCCCAAGCGAGCAATGTTAGTTGATTTAAATAGTGCGAGTGATGATGAGGTTTTGGCGGGTTTAAAAGGTAAGGAAAAGTAATGAGTAATGGGTTTAAAAAGTTTGCAGATAAAAATATAGATGAATTAGCAGAGCAAATGTTTGATGAGTTTGAAAAGCGAACAAAAGCATTTGAGTTGCCTCATAAATTAACTCGTAGAATAGCCGCTTATGCAAGTATACTGTCAATTTTAGGGTTCATTTATTTAGTTTCAAAATTTGATTTTCTTAGAAGTACAAAGCTTTATAAAATTGGAGATATATCAGTTTTTGAAAGCTGGTGGGACTCAGGCTTTTATAATTGGCTTGCAGTATCAGGAGGATTAACTTTGCTCACTTTTGTTATTATTGGAGTTTACTTTTTTTTCAAAAAGAAGCCTTTAATTATAACATTGAAAAAAAACTTAGTAAGTGTAGTTTTAGCTGTATTTTATATTTTGCCGATTGCAGCATTTTTAGTTTTTGATTGGGGCGCGAATTCAACCCCGAAGTGCACCACTCGCTAAATTAGGCCGCA
>CERL01014882.1_pt1 | contig 27628 bp, 25 predicted proteins | sample 530811 | NCBI WGS metagenome assembly CERL01 (sample SAMEA2620995, study PRJEB7988) | marine metagenome | isolation source: saline water (ENVO:00002010), including
TCAATATCAGCTTTGGTATAGTCGTCGTATGAGATAGCATCAGTATTATCTACACGATTTGCTAATACATCCACGCCGCCCAACGCAACGGATGAAGATGCAAGCGTGAAATTAGCAGATTCGTTGGAATTCTGTATTTTCACTGTAGCAGAAGATGTGTTATGTCCTACTACGCTAGCAGTCACTGTGTAGGTGCCATTAGGAAGATCGATTGAGTATGCTCCACTTAATGTGGCAGCAGCACCCGAGGATGTTCCTTCGACAACAACATTGGCTCCTGATAAGGCATTTCCATCTGCGTCCGTAACGGTCCCAGATACTGTACCTTGTCCAAGAACTGCGCCAGAAATCATAATGATTCCAAGTAGCGCGCCAAGAATCGTACGATTCATAGTTAACTCCTTTTTCTTGGTTACTTTCATATATTAATATATTCAAAAGCACGAGTAAGTGCTTTGTGATAATTTGACGTAATTATTTGAGGATTGCAAACATTAATTGTATCTCTATAAAAAAACTATGCTTATCCTATTAATTTTCTAATAAATTATCCTTTTTAAAATTGGTATGAATATCTTAACATGAGAAAATGGACTTTATTGATTTAAAAACACAACAAAATCGCATTCGTAAAGGGCTCAAAGTACGTTTTGATCGTATTTTAGAGCATGGTGCCTATATTATGGGGCCGGAAGTCATTGAGTTAGAGGAGAAATTAGCAGATTATTGTGGTGTTAAACATGCGATTTCTTGTTCGTCAGGCACAGATGCGCTTTTAATTCCTTTAATGGCATGGAATGTAGGTCCAGGAGATGCTGTATTTACGACACCCTTTACTTATGTTGCAACCGCTGAAGTCATTTCGTTATTAGGAGCAACCCCTGTTTTTGTTGATGTCTATGAGTCAACCTTTAATATAGATTGTGAAAAATTAGAATTAGCCATTCAACATACCATTGCAGAAGGAAAATTAACTCCAAAAGCAATTATACCCGTTGATTTGTTTGGATTGCCTGCTCGCTACCGTCTTATTGAAGAAATTGCAAAAAAACATGATTTAAAAGTCCTTGAGGATGCGGCACAAAGTTTTGGAGGGGAAATCAGAGATAAAAAAGTAGGTACTTTTGGAGATGCGGCTGCTACTTCTTTTTATCCAGCAAAACCATTAGGATGTTATGGTGATGGAGGTGCAATTTTTACGAATGATGATTATCTAGCGAATAAATGTAAAGCAATTCGTATTCATGGTACTACATCTGATAGATATCATAGTGAATTGATTGGTTTGAATGGACGTTTAGATAGCCTACAAGCCGCTGTATTGCTAGAGAAATTAACTATTTTTGATGAAGAATTAGATTTAAGAGAGAAAATAAGTATTCAATACAGAAAAAATCTAAAAAATTGCCAATCTATTCCTAAAGATTATGTATCATCTCATGCATTATTTTCTATTTTGTTAGAATCAGATCAACAAAGAAACCAAACAATACAAAAATTAGAGCAAAACGATATTCCAACGGCAATTTATTACAAATGTCCTATTCATTTAATGAAAGCATTTTCTTATTTAAGATACCAAAAAGGGGATTTCCCAATTTCAGAAGATTTATCAAAAAGAATTTTGAGCTTACCAATGCATCCTTATCTATCTGAAGATGATGTTGAATTAATAATTAATCAGATACAATAAATTATGAAATATGTTGTGACAGGGGGGGCAGGATTTATTGGTAGTAATCTTGTTGATTGTTTAGTTGATGACGGACATGAAGTTCATGTATTAGATAATTTTTCTACCGGGAAAAAAGAAAATTGTAACCCAAAAGCATTTTATCATCATTATGATATTTCCAATATTGATAATATGGATATTTTTATGACAATTATGCAAAACACAGATTGTGTATTTCATTGTGCAGCATTAGTTGGAGTGCAGTCATCTATTGATAATCCAATTAAGTACGAAATAAATAATACGATTGGGACAATAAACATGCTTAAAAGCGCAAGCGCTACAAAAGTTCGAAGATTTATTTATAGTGCATCTTCATCTGTTTATGGGCCAACAGAAAAATTACCATCCTCTGAAAATGATTTACCCAATCCTATATCTCCATATGCCAGTCAAAAATATTATGGTGAAATATGTTGCAAAATGTTTTTTCAAGCTTATAAAATAGAAACTGTATCATTGAGGTACTTTAATATCTATGGAGAAAGGCAAAATTTAGAGGGAGCATATGCCGCTGTTATTGGAATATTTATAAAACAATGTTTAGATGATGTTGCAATGACTATAAATGGTGATGGCAACCAAAAAAGAGACTTTATTTATGTAGGAGATGTAGTAAGAGCAAATATTTTAGCAGCGCAATCAAATAAGGTTGGTTACGGAGAAGTTATTAACATCGGAAGCGGAAAAAATATTTCAATTAATGATATTGCACAGTTAATAGGGGACAATACAATTTATGAGAAGCCTGTTAATGAACCATTTGCAAATTTAGCTGATGTTTCTAAAGCAAAAAAATTATTAGATTGGGAACCTTTAGTAAAATTAGAAGATTGGATAATAAACTATAAATCTAAAATAGGATTAAATTAACATATGAGTAAAAAAATACTAATTACAGGCGGTGCAGGATTTATCGCACATCATGTCATTGATAAAATTTTATCTACTACAGATTGGGAAGTTGTTACACTGGATAGATTAGATTTTAGTGGTAATCTTAACAGATTAAATGAAGTAGTGTCTTCCTATCCTAAACCTGAAAGAAAAAGAGTTAGAGTGATTCATCATGATTTAAAAGCTGAACTGAACCCTGAAATTACTGCTACCATTGGAAAAGTAGATTATATTAGCCATCTTGCTGCAGGTTCACACGTCGATAGATCAATTTCTTATCCATTAGAGTTTGTAATGGATAATATAGTTGGGACAGCGCATATTTTGGATTATGCGAGAAAATTAGATGGTTTAGAAAGATTTGCATATTTTAGCACTGATGAGGTCTTTGGACCAGCGCCTAAAGGTATTAATTACAAAGAAAATGATAGATATAATTCTACTAATCCATATTCAGCCACCAAAGCTGGGGCAGAAGAACTGGTAGTTGCTTTTGAGAATACTTATCAACTCCCATGTATCATAACACATACAATGAATGTATTTGGAGAAAGACAAAATCCTGAAAAATATATTCCGATGGTAATTAAAAAAGTAAGAGACGGTGGAAAAGTTACTGTACATGCAAACAAAGACAAGACTGTTGCAGGATCTAGACATTATATTCACGCAGAAGATGTAGCCGAAGCATTATTATTTTTATATAATTATGATATTACGACTATAGAACCTGATGATACAGGTGCTAAATGTCAAAAATTTAATATTGTTGGTAAAAATGAGATTGATAATCTCCAGTTAGCACAATTTATAGCAGATACTCAATCAAAAAAACTTATCTACGAAATGGTAGACTTCCATTCTCAAAGACCAGGACATGATTTAAGATATGCATTGGATGGTTCTAAAATGAAAAAAATGGGTTGGGAGCCTCAATCTGCATTTGATAGATTAGAATCTACGATTGATTGGACATTAAAAAACGACAGATGGCTCTCTCTTTAGTCTTTTTTAATCACTGCTCTGCCTTTTAGTTCTTCCCAGTCTTTTTCAGGCCTAACTTTTAAATTTGTTTCCCAAACACTTTTTAAGACATCCAAATCTATTCCTTTTTGTTTAGCAAAATATATTAATGCATTAATATCTTTTGGGAAACAACTTCCTCCAAACCCGAGCTTACCATCAGGACCAGGAACACCTAAGTGTGATTTTCCTATTCTTTGATCATGCAAGGAATATTCGACCACTTCATCATAATCAACATCAATCTCATTACAAATTATTTTCATTTCATTCGCAAAAGATACTTTAGTTGCTAGAAATGTATTTGTAAAATATTTAATCATTTCAGCTGTAGTTGAATCAGTTTTAATAATTGTTGTATTAGGAAAAACTTTAGTATAGACCTGTTGTACAGTGTCGACCGGTTTTTTATTACCGCCTAATACAATTCGATTTTGTTTTTTGAAATCTTCAATAAAGTTTCGTTCAGTTAAGAATTCTGGATTAAAAATAACATCTATGTTCTTATTGTTATTGTTAATTTTTTTTGTGGTACTAGGAGGTACAGTTGATTTAATGACAACAATTTTTTTGTGTGTAGAATATTTATTTATTCTTACAATTTCTTTTTCAACAATTCCAATATCACATTCACCATTTTCTTTCATCGGTGTAGGAAGACAGACAAATATAACTTCTGAAGATTCTGTTAATTCTTTTAGACTAGAAACAGTACATCTCGATTTATTATATTTATCAAATATGCTAATATTTTTATAGTGCGTTTCAAATCCAACTTTAATTGCACTTCCAACATAACCTTGTCCAAGAATGCCTATTTTCAATTCTTTTTTCCTATTTTTTATAAATATTCTGGTTTTTATTATACTATTAACTTATACAAATAAAATAGTAAACTTATAATGTCAATGAAACGAATTTTATTAACAGGATCTAATGGGTTTGTTGGTAGTTATTTTCTTAAAAAATATAATTTATCATATCAAATAAATACATTTTCTTTTCTCAACAACAATTTTACAGATCTTAATTTAAATAATGTTGATGTAGTTATTCACTGTTCTGCATTGGTACATCAGATGAAGGGTGCATCGTGGGAAAGATATCAAGAAGTTAATGTAAACCAAACTCTTCAATTAGCTAAAAAAGCAAAGCAAAGCGGTGTAAAACATTTTATTTTTTTAAGTACCATAAAAGTTTATGGTGAAGAATCTGATATATGTTACTACGAAAATAGTAGTACTAATCCCATTGATTATTACTCAATTAGTAAGTTGAAGGCTGAAGATTGTTTAAGGAATATTGAGACTAAAGATTTCCAAGTTGCAATACTCAGAAATCCTTTAATATATGGTTTTGGAGTTAAAGCTAATTTTATGAACTTAGTTAATCTGATTAAAAAAATTCCAATTTTACCATTTAAAAATGTTAAAAATAAACGAAGTATGGTTTTTGTAGGAAATGTTTGTTTTATTTTAGATCAAATAATTTCTTTAAAACAAAAAGGAATATTTTTAGCTGTTGATGATGAAGCTCTTTCTACAACACAACTTATTCAATTGATTGCAAAATGTTTAAATAAAAAAGTTTTACTAGTGAACATCATATTTTTTGAAAAATTACTTAAGATTATAAAACCATCATTTCATCAACGTTTATTTGGTAGTCTGATTATTGATAATACTTATACGATGAAAAAACTTAATTTAAAGAAAAATAAATATTCAACAGAGTATGGGATAAAAAGTATTTTTCAATCAAACAATTAAATTACTTATATGAATAAAAGAATCAATAATAGTACAAAATTTACAATTCATGATAATCAAGATATATATCATAGAATCTCTTCTGATTTGGATTTAATTACTCAGATTATCTTAAATAAATTTACTAATATTGAATCTATTGTTTTAGCTGGAGGATTTGGGCGTGGAGAAGGAAGTGTTTTAATTGTAGATAATGATATTCAACCCATTAATGATTATGATATATATATTATCACAAAGAACAATTCTGAAATCGTTGATCTAGAAGACTTAAGAAATTCTTTTTTAAAAAGAGTACAGATAAGACAAGTTGATATAGAATTAATTCAAGCAAAAAAACTAAAATATTTAAAACCTACTATGGCCAACTATGATTTGAAATATGCATCATATGTATTCTATGGCAATAAAAAGATATTAGAATCTATACCATTGATTGATTCAAGTAAATTAAGTTTGCGTGAAGGAAGAACTCCTCTTTTGCTTTATCTTATATCTATTCTTCAAGCATATCCTGGTGAGAAGGATTCCCAAATAACAGATAATGAAAAATTTTGGATTTATCAGCAAATATCTAAATCAATTTTAGGATGGTCATCAGCATTGCTAATATTACATGGTAAGTATCATAGCAGTTATATTGAAAGAGAAAATTTTTTTAAACAAACTTTCAATAATAAAGTATGGTGTGAATTAGTGCAGAAAGCTACTCAATTTAAAGTTTCTCCATTCCTAGATATTAAGGAAGACTTATATTCTTTATGGTATTTAAACAAGCAAGAGCATATGAAGGTTTTAATGTTATTTTTATCGCAATATTATAATAAACAATACAATGATTGGGATACTATTATAAAAGATTATAGAAATGATTATGAAAATATTGTTCGAAAAATTTTTGGATGGTTGATGAACAAAAAAAGATATAAAGATAGAATAAATTTAACAGTTATTGAATTATTAGTTTTATTAGCAAAATCTGAGAATAATATTGATGAAAAATTATTAAAAACGATTAATAATGAACTAAATAAGTTTAATAACAATGGAAACAATAATTATTCATGGGAGTTAGCAAGAAAATTTTGCATTGACAATGATCCTAATTGTAAAATTTGGAAAGAAAGAGGAAGTTCTATTTTTTATGATTTATAAATGTTAATATATTTGAAAATTTTATAATGAATAACCCATTAGTATCCGTAATAATTGTAACTTGGAATCGAAAGAATGATGTCCTGGAAACTTTGGAATCTCTTCAAAGTCAAACTTACTCTAATTTAGAAGTTGTTATAGTTGATAATGGATCATCTGATGGTACTGTTGAAGAAATAAGAAAATTGTATCCAAATTATAAATTAATATGTTTGCCATCAAATGTGGGATGTGAAGAAGGATTTAATGTAGGTATTGTTAATTCTACTGGCCCTATTTTAGTTTTTCTTGATAGTGATGCATTTTTTGAAGATGATGGAATTAATAAAATTGTTCATAAATTTAATAATGACCCATCTCTTGGGATTGTGGATCCTCGTATTTTCAATTTTTTCTCAAAAAAAATTCAAAATGAACCCAAAAACTGGCCCAAACATAATAGGTTTACTGGATGTGCTGTTGGTTTAAAAAAAGAATTATTTGACAATGTTGGTTTAAGACCAAAAAATTATTTTATCTATGCTAGCGAAGAAGATGTTGGTATAAGAGCATTGGACTATGGATATAAAATTCAACATTTTAGCGATATTCTTGCATATCACAAAGAATCGCCAACAACAAGATTATCTTCTAAATTTTATTACTATAATACTAGGAATGTTTTATGGTTAATATGTAAACATTATCCATTATTACCAGCAATAAGAGAAGTAATTTTTCATTTTACAATTAATTTTATTCTTTCTTTGAAAACACTATCATTACACTATTATTTTTTAGGAATGATTGAAGGAATATTTAAATTACCATTAATTATTAAAAATGAGAGAAAACCTCTAAAAAAATGGTATTTAGGAAGGCTTTATCCATCTGGAGCGCAAATTGTTAAAATAATTATTGCTAAATGGAGAGAAAAGAATGAAAAATAAATATAAACCAAAAGTTATAATATTTTCAGGAGGAAGAGGGAATAAGAATTTGTTTTTTGCAATGAAAAAACAAATGAAAGATATCAATGAACTTTCAGTAATAATTAATGGTTTAGATGATGGTGCATCTACAGGAGAGATTAGAAGATTATTTCATTATAAAGCTCATGGAATAAGTGATTTTTTAAAAGCCATTCTTTCTCTTTCTCCAAATAAAAAACTAATAAACGCATTAGAAGCCAGATTTCCGATGGTTAATAATTTTGAAGAAAGGTTATTATTATATCGTAATCTGCACAAAATGCTATATAAAAATTCTTTACCTAAATATTTATCTGCACTTTCACAAATTCCAGATAAAACAAGAAACCAAATTTTGAAAAAATTTATTATTTTTTTCAATTATTTTTATCAAAACAGAGATGAAATTATTGATATAGAAGATTTTAAAATTGGTAATATTTTATTTGGAGCGCTATTGGTAGAAAATAATCTTGATTTTAATAAAGCTACTAATGCTTTTTCTAAATTTTGTAATCTGAATAGTAAAATTGCAATATATTCTAATACAAATTCTGTTAGATTTCTAAGTGGGTTACTGAAAAATGGTACCCTTTTACCTAATGAAGCATCTGTGGTATTAACTCGCACTACAGATAGCATAAAAGATATCTATCAGATGACAAATCCTATCACAATGAATCAAATTAGAAAATTATCTTCAATAGAAATAGATGATAAAATTAGTTTTCTTGAGTCATTGAGGAGTATTCCTATTTATAATGAAGATATTAAAGAAAAAATACTTAACAGCGATATCATTGTTTATGGTTCTGGAACTCCATATTCTAGTATCCTTCCAAGCCTTGAAACAAAAGGGGTAGCAAATCTTATTAAACAAAATGAGAATCCAAAAGTGATGATTGCAAACTTGAAGAAAGAAACCAATAATTTTTTATATGTTTCAGATTTAGTAAAAGATTTATATAAATATTTAAATAGATCAAGTAATAAGAGTATTAATAAAAAAGATTTACTTACTCACCTAATTATAGATGATGCAACCTCAGAATCTAAAGAATCAAAATCGATTAATTTTGATGAAAATGTAATTATGAATAAATATCCTTGGTTAAAAATAGTGAAAGGTAATTTTTCTGATCCATTAAATCCTTCTGCTCATAATGGAAAAAATGTCTTAAAAGCTATTTTAAGAATAGTAAATGATAAATAATGTAAGATGTTATCCAAATTTGATAAAATTTTATTAGATGTTAGTGGAACATTATATTCTAATAAAAAAGAACCTCTCAATGGTTCAAAAGAATTCTTAAAAAATTATTATCAAAAAATAATTATTTTTTCAAATATTGGATCTAAAACAGGCTTAGAATTAAAAGAGGAATTATTGAACATTTTTAATGTACCAATACCCGACGTTATTACATCATTAGATTTATTATTAAAATTTTTAGAAAAAAAATCTTACAAAACTATTTTTCATTACGGACAAGAGAATGTTGCCAATAAAATCAAACCTTTTGTAGGCAATATAGTGAATGATATCTCAGAAGAAGATATTGATGCAATTATTTTTACTTCTTTGGTTGATAGTGAATGGATTAAAAGAACAGAATCAGCATTAAACTTAATTATAAAAACAGATGCAGATATTTTATTAGGAAATCCTGATAGAATTTCACCCGAACCACCATTTAATTTTACTGTTACCTTAATCTTGGACGGTTTATTGAATTTATCAGGTGTTTTACAGAAAAAAAAGCTATCAAAAGAATTTGGAAAACCCAATCTCAGCAGAGAAATGATAAAAGTAAAAAAAGATGAAAAATTGATAGTGATAGGAGATAATCCTTGGACTGACATAGAACTCAGTAAGAATCTTAAATGCCAATCTGTACTTATTTCTTCAAAATCTGATTTAGTTAAAAATTCTCCTTCTCCTACATTTGTTGTGGAATCATTAAAGGAGATATTGTAATTAAAAAATCAGGAGATAGTGCTTTAATCTTTAATCCTTTTTCTTCTAAAAAGTTTGAACTTTCACAGTATAGAAAAGAATTATTTAATTACTATTTAGAAAATACTTCAATCAATAAAAAACAATATCAAATAGTAATTATGGCTGCAGGAAAGGGAGAAAGAATGAATCTCAATTATCCAAAACCTCTCCTTGAAATTGACTATCCAAATGGTCAAAAATCTATTATTATTAACTTGTTAAATGTGATTGAAAAAGCAATATCAAATATTGTTTCCATCAATATAGTAATTAATTCTCTCGATAAGCATTATTTTGAACAAATAGAAGGTTTAAATAAAAAAATCAATCTAATTGAACTCCATCCTGAACAAATACAAGGTACAGCGGTATGTTTGGATGCAATCAAAAATGATTTAGCTTTAGAGTATGATACCATTTTATTGTGGGGTGATTTAGCACTTATTCCTTCTAGTTATATATTTTTTTCTACCATATTATATGAAAAATTTAATCCACTCATTGCAATGCCAACACGTTATAAAAAAAATCCTTATGTTGGATTTTTGAGAGATAGTGAAGGAAAATATTCTGAGGTGTTTCATTCGAATGAAGGTAAACCATATTCTGGTTGGGCTGAACAAGATTGTCTTTGTTTTATCTTAGATAGCGAGGTATATCCATTATTATCTGATTTTATAGCTAATAAAAAATTGCAGAATAAAAAAGAAATTGATTTTGTAAAATTTATTCCATTTTGCAATACAAAAAGCAATAATGTTATTGGATTTCCTTTCTGTGAATATAAATGTGTAAGCGGTATTAATAATCAAAAAAAAGTTGATATTATTGAGGATTATTTAAAAGATTTCTCACAGAAAGAATATAAAAATAAATTTTTAAATCAATATTATTTTTAATATGAACTTACAAAATCATTACCTTATAGTTCTTGATGCTCTTAGATCAGATCATGTTAAATATATGCCCTGGTTATCATCTAAAATTCATGATGGTATTTATATAAAAAATTTAGAGATATCGAGTGGTTTTTGTGAACGTTCGGAGATTTTTTTTAGCTTAAAACCTTCTGAAACTGGTTTTGTTAATGCTATTACAATTGATACTGAATCTAAGAATAATATTCGGCCATATTCCTGGCTTCCAAATTGGATAATACCTGTACTTAGTTTTTTTGAAAAAAATCAATTTTTTCAAAAAATTATCAGACGTTTTTTGTGGCAAGTGTCTCTCAATAAATCATCCCCTAGTATGTATCCACAGAGAATTCCTTTAAATATTTTAGACAAAGTTATTCTTACAGAAGATTCAATTGATTTTGAAGAATATTCGAAACGGATTAAATCAGGTTTATTATATGAATATATTAATGCGGGATATACAATTAATTGGGAATATTTTACATCATTATCTAGTGCTTCTTTTGGTACTAATTCTTCACGACTTAAAACCCTTATAAATAAGCTTTCTAATTATAAGCAGACATTGATTCCAGTATATATAAGTACAGCAGATGCACTTGGCCATAAATTTGGGCCACATTCAAAAGAACTAATTAAAGGGCTTGAAGATATAGATATAAAACTAAAAAATTTCTATCATACATGTATGAAATACCATCATGGAAAGTGCGATATTTCTTTTTTGGGAGATCATGGTATGGAACATGTTAATCATGGTATCAATATCAAAAATATCATTGAATCTATTACAAAGAGTTTGAATCTTAAATTAGGAAAAGATTTGTATTATTTTTTAGATTCAACAATGTTAAGAATATGGTGGAAATTAGATAATGAAAAAAAATTGAAAAATTTTCATCAAAAACTATTTTCTAATAAAGAATTAAAAGATAAAGGATATTTTCTTAATAATCAGGATTGTGAAAACGAAGGATTACCGCCTGTGAAAGATATTGCGGATATTGTTTGGTGGGCTAAAAAAGGTGTTCAAGTAAGTCCAGATTTTTTTCACAATGAAAGTAAATTAAAAGCTGGCATGCATGGGTATCTTAAAAAAGATAAAGTTAGTTCAGGGTTTTTCCTTCTTGCAGATTCTCATCGTCCCCAATCTTATAGCAATTTACACGTATTAAATCTTTTGAAGGCATTTTCTATATGATGATAAACACTAAATTTTTTTTAAATATATCATCTTTAGATAAAAATATTTTTTTGAGAATAACACTGCTTTTTTCTGTGTTTATTATTTCATTGATTCTAGGGAATTTATATGTAGGAGGAGATAATAATGGATATAGAGCAATATATAACGGAATAGCTGGCCTTGACATTATTAATTCGTATTATCTCTATAATTATGTTATTACAACATCAGAATTTGTTCATTTTATTTTTGTTTGGATAGCAAGCAATTTAGGAATAGATAGAATCTTTTTTCTGTCTATGTGCAATACATTGTTTGCTGGGATTATAATAAAAATTTTTGATAATCTTAAAGTTAATTTTCTAGTAACATCCTTTTTTATTCTTACAAATTATTATTTGTATGTATTATTGTTTGCAGGAGAGAGATTAAAATTTGGTTTTATCTTTTTCTTGTTGTTTTTTCTTTATAGAAAGAAATATGCTCTTTCTTTCTTTCTCTTTGGTCTATCCATCTTTTCTCATTTACAAATGTTAATCTTATGTTCAGGTAGAGCACTTCAATTATTTATTAATGAAGTAAAACCTTTATTATTTAAATTACAATTTAAATGGTCATTATTACTTATGTTACCAATTATAGTACTTGCATTATTGACTATCAATGCCCCTCAAATTTCTGGACTACCTTACCTTGTTTATAAAGTAACGGCATATGGTGGTGATCGAAGTCTATTTGATTTTTTAAGGATGACAATATTTTTTCTTATAGCTTTATATTATACAAAAGATAGATCAGAGACTCTAATTTATTTTTTACCGCTATTTATAGCTGTATACTTTGTTGGAGGAGATAGAATGAATATGATTGGTTATATGTTTTGCTTGTATTATTGTTTGCCTTATCGTGCAGGTTTAAACTTGGGTGTTCTTATTACTAATCTTTATTTTTTGTATGCGAACATTGATTTTGTATCGAAAATTATTTTATATGGAAATGGATTTCCACCCCAACCATAAATTTAACATGATAGATTCATTTTCTATACATCATATTGCTCCATTTATTGTTAAAGGACAACTAAGCGGTCACTCTTATGCTGTGCCAGCTTTATGTGAAGCTGTATCAAACAATATTGATACTCATCTCCATACAGCAGGAAAAAATAATTTGGTATTTAAGCCCTCATTTAAAGTTCATGAATATAGAATTGATTTTATGCTAAAATCTATTTTATCTTCACAAAAATTTAAATCAGGTTTAAAAAAATTAACAAATGATGGTGATATAATTCATAGTCATGGATTATGGAGAATGCCACATATCTATTCTTTATCAGTAAAGAAAAGAAAGAATATAAAAATAGTTAATTCTCCAAAAGGAAGTTTTGCAAAAGAGGCTTTAAGCGTATCAAGATATAAAAAAATTCTTTTTAATATATTTTCTAATCAAAATAAAATGTTATCAAATTGTGATGCATTTCATGCTACGTCGCTCAAAGAAAAAGATGAAATTAGGTCTTTAGGTTACAAACAACCAATTGCTGTTATACCAGAAGGTATTGATATTCCTAAAGAGAAAAAGACAAATTTTACTAGAGAAAAAACTAAATTTTTATATTTAGGCAGAATACACCCAATTAAAGGCCTTGATCTTCTTATTAAAACATGGTCTAGAATTGAATTAGAAAACAAAAATTGTACATTAGAAATATGTGGTTATTATGAAGACATTAGTTATTATAAATTTTTACAAGATTTAATCAAAAAATTTGGTTTAAAAAATATATCTTTTACTGATAAAGTATCAGGATTAAAAAAACAAGAAAAATATCTTAGTAATGATGTATTTATTATCCCTTCTCAATCAGAAAATTTTGGATTGGTGATTGCAGAAGCTATGTCTTATGGTTTACCAGTTATTGTATCTGAAGAAACACCTTGGCATGTTGTAAAAAAGAATAATTATGGATGGGTTGTTAGTTTAAATCAAGATGATATATACTCAGCAATATTAGCAGCAAATAGTTTGAATAAAAATGATCTAAAAAATATGGGTCAACTTGGAAGAACATATATTAAAGATTATTTTTCTTGGGATGTATTAGGCAAAGATTATCTAGCTTTTTATGACTGGGTACGAAATGGTGGTTCTACTCCGTCTTTTATGGATATATTTTAACAATGAAAATATTAATATTAGGATCAACTGGAGAAATAGGGCATATGGCATGTAAAGTTCTTTCAAAAAATCATGATGTTTATACCTTAATAAGAAGGAATGATAAACTGAATGATGTAAAATTTTTTGAAAAAATTTTGGCGGAACCATATTGTAACTTTATTGAACATTTTAATGATTTTGATCTTGTTAAATCTAAAATAAAAAAAATTAATCCTGATATTTTAATTAATTGCATAGCCATAGTAAAACATAGAAAGGAATGCAAAAAAGACATACCTGAAACAGCATATATAAATTCAGATTTTCCTCACTTATTGGCTGAAACATGTATTGATAGTAATATAAAATTCATTCATTTGAGTACTGACTGTGTTTTTTCTGGGGGAAAAGGAAACTATAACGAAAGTGACATTCCCGATCCAACAGATTATTATGGAGAATCTAAGTCGTTAGGTGAAGTAAATATACCGAATGTATTAACATTAAGAACGTCGTTCATTGGTCCAGCACTATTTCATAAAACTGGATTATTTGAATGGGTAAAACAGCAAAAAAATAAAACAATTAATGGGTATAAAAATGCAATCTATTCTGGACTAACTACAATTGCATTTTCTAAAATATTAAATCAAATTATTGAAGATTTTCCTCAATTAGAGGGATTATTTCATCTTTCATCAGAGCCCATTAGCAAATTTGATTTGATACATCTATTAAATAAAAAATTTCAACTAAATATAAATATTAACCCTGATAGTACCTTTATTTGTGATAGAAGTCTTGACTCTACAGCATTCAGAAAAAAAACAAAAATTTCTACCCCTTCTTGGGAGAAAATGATTGATGAATTGTATCATTATAATATGTAAAATATGCCATGCAGAAAACATTACAGGATAAAACAGTTTTAATAACAGGCGGAACCGGTTCTTTTGGAAATGCGGTTCTGCAACGGTACTTAGACCTTCAAGTAAAAGAGATTCGTGTTTTTTCAAGAGATGAAAAAAAACAAGATGATCAAAGAAAATTCTATCAAGATCAAAGAATTAAATTTTATTTAGGAGATGTAAGACACAAGGGGTCTATAAATGATGCTATGGTGGGAGTTGATTTTGTTTTTCATGCAGCGGCATTGAAACAAGTACCTTCTTGTGAATTTCATCCTTTGGAAGCAGTTAGAACTAATGTAATTGGTACAGCAAATGTTATTGACTCTGCATTTGCAAAGAAAGTATCTAAAATTATTTGTTTAAGTACAGATAAAGCAGTTTATCCAATCAATGCAATGGGAACTTCAAAAGCTATGATGGAAAAAGTTGTAGTAGCAAAGTCAAGAAATGCCCCTAATGGTACAAGTTTGTGTCTTACTAGATATGGAAATGTTATGTCTTCTAGAGGTTCAGTAATACCTCTTTGGTGTTCTCAAATTAAACAAAATATTCCGATTACTTTGACTGATAAAGAAATGACAAGATTTATGATGACATTAGAAGATGCAGTGAATTTAGTTGAGTATGCATTCACTAATGGCAAAAATGGTGATATATTTGTACAACAAGCACCTGCAGCAACAATGGGTATCCTTCTTCAAGCTATTTTGGAATTGAAAAAATGTAATGATCATCCAGTGCATGATATTGGAATTCGACATGGAGAAAAAGTATTTGAAGTGTTATGTAGCAGAGAAGAAATGTATAAAGCCGAAGATTTAAAAAATTATTTTCGAATACCAAGTGATAAAAGAGATTTAAATTATGAAAAATATTTTGAGAAAGGTAGTAAGAAAATTCGCGAAATAGATGAATATAATTCTGATAATACAAAGAGACTTAACATACAGAAAATGAAAAAATTATTGAAAAACTTAGAGGAATTTAAATAATATGAAAGTAATAACTGTAATAGGTACTCGACCAGAAATTATAAAATTGTCTATGGTTATGAAAAGATTAGATGAGTATATAAATCATAAGATTATACATACAGGTCAAAATTATGACTATGAACTTAATGAAATATTTTTTAATGATTTAAATGTTCGAAAACCTGATTATTTCTTAGATAGTGCTGGTTCTACACTATCAAAAACAATAGCAAATATAATTGAAAAGACTGATAAGATTTTTGAAAAAGAAAAACCTGATGCATTGCTAGTATTAGGTGATACTAATAGTGCATTATCAACGATTATGGCTAAAAGAAGAAAAATACCAATTTTTCATATGGAAGCTGGCAATAGATGTTTTGATCTAAGAGTACCAGAAGAAATAAATAGAAAAATAGTGGACCACATAAGTGATATAAATATGCCGTATAGTGAACAGGCAAGACAAAACTTAATAAATGAAGGTATACATCCAGCACAGATTGTAAAAACGGGATCTCCACAAAAAGAAATTTTAGATTATTATGAAAAATCTATCAAAAGATCAAAAATATTATCAGAATTAAAATTATCTAAGAACAAATATTTTCTTGCAAGTATCCATAGAGAAGAAAACGTAGATAGTCCAGAAAAATTAGAAAAAATTGTTGCATCATTTAATTCAATTACTAATCATTTTAAACACAAAATAATACTCTCTCTTCATCCAAGAACTAAAATAAGAATCAAAGAGCAGAAAATTAAATTTGGAAAAAATATCGTTGATATAAAAGCAATGGGATTTTTTGATTATGTTTGGTTGCAACAAAATGCATATTGTGTTATATCAGATAGTGGAACAATCTTTGAAGAATCATCCATATTAGGATTTCCTGGTATAACTATTCGTGATGCGCATGAACGACCAGAAGCAATGGATGAAGGAACAGTGATTATGACATCTCTTGAAGAGAAAGATTTATTGACATCAATCAAAGTTTCTGTCTCTCAAAATAAGTTAAATCAACCATGTACCCCATCAGATTATAATGTAAAACAAGTTTCTTGGAAAGTATTGAAAACAATACTGAGCTATAGAGAATATATTGATAAAAAAGTTTGGTTTAAAAATTAAACTTTTCTTTACTTTTAAGTACAAAAAAATAAACTACAATATACTATACCAAACCAGACTATAATTCTATAGTTAGCAAAAAGATTTGCAAATAACATATTTCAACATAAATTCGGCAGATGATTAAAAAATATACTATATTTTTAAGCTTTATAAGTGTCGTTCTTGCACAAATTTCAATGAGCGACATTAACAAACTAAGTAATAGTCAATTAGATTTGATTAAGAAAGAACTCAAATCTAAAGAAGTTCCTATATCTGATTCTTCAGCTTCTATTGATATTGATCCAGTAGTTCCAGGATCTGTCACTATAAAATCTCCTTCTTCTGTTTCTACTACTTATTTTGGGTATAATTACTTTAAAAGAGATATTAATTTTTTTGACAATGTACCTACACCATCTGATTTCAAATTAGGTCCAGGAGATGAAATAATTTTATCGTTGTGGGGAGAGACTAATTCAAGAGAAAATTTTATTATTAACAAAGATGGATTAATATATTATGAAAATATTGGATTTCTTAATCTTTCTAATAAAACACTCAAACAAGCTGAATCAGTTTTGGTGGAAGAATTATCTCGTGTTTATTCTACATTAAAAGATAAAGATAATCCAACAAAATTAATGTTAGAATTAGGAAAATTAAAATCTATCAATGTTTATTTTTCTGGACAAATTGAAATACCAGGTATTAATCTTATTCATCCGTTTTCTGATATATTTTCAGCAATTGTTCAAGCTGGTGGTGTTAAACAAGAAGGATCATTACGACAAGTACAATTAATCCGAAACAATAAAGTAATTTCTACTGTTGATTTTTATTCTTTTTTTACAGATGGGAAAAATAATTTTTCATCTATAAAAATTTTAGATGGAGATGTAATACATATTCCAATAGTTTCTAAACGTGTGCAAATTAAAGGGGCAATTAATAACCCAGGATTTTTTGAATTATTTGATGATGAATCATTAGCAGATTTAATTAAATATGCTGAGAATCTTAAGGCAAATGCAAGCTCTCGTATTACACTAGATATATTAGTTCCGTTTTCAGAGCGTCTTTCAGATGACAATGCAAGATCAAGTGTAATTGTCAATGTTGAAACTGCTTCAAATACCAAATTGAATAATGGTGATGTTGTAAGTGTTGGAGCTATTAGTGGTGTAATGACTAGAGTTCAAGTTATGGGAAGGGTAAAATCTCCTGGTTCATATTCTTCTTCATCAACACTGAAAGAGGTTTTAGATATAGCTGGCGGTTTTAATGATCCTATATATAGAGAGTCTATTCGTGATGATGAAATTCTAATTTTACGAAAAGATAAAAATCAGTTTTACGGATTAGAGTTTGAAGTTTCTTACGAAGAATCAGATAAATTTGAATTAAAAGCTGAAGACAAAATTTTTATATATGAAGACTATAGATATAATAATAGTTTTAAAGTAACAATTGATGGAGCAGTACAGAAAAAAGGCAGTTTTCCTTTAACCTCTAAGATGACTGTAGGAGATGCAATTAATCTTGCAGAAGGATTTACTCCACTTGCCAATCAAGATGCTATAGTAGTTTATGAAGAATTTACTGAAACTGACGAAGATGGCGTGGTTACTACAGTAAAAGAAAATGTTGGCAGTGTAGATAAAGATTTTGTTCTTACTGCAAATTCAATGATTACTATTCTTCCATATGAAGATATGGTAAATGTTGAAGGAAATGTTTATAACCCTGGTTTAGTAGCACATGCACCAAATTTAACAATATTAGACTATATTAGACTTGCTGGTGGCTATAAAGAAAATTCATTAAGGGGTAAAGTTTATATTAAAAGACCAAATGGTGAAATTAATCAAGTTGCAAGAGGACGTTGGAAACGTGCTAATGGAGGAGACACAATTTTTATTCCAGTGGATCCTGATCCGAAGGAATTGGATCCTGCAACCCTCACAGCAGACTTAGTTTCTATTCTTACTAACTTAGCAACTATTATTTTTATCATTGATAATAATTCAAATTAAGGACTAAACATTGAATAGACCAATCCTAGAAAATGAGTATATTAATTTAAAAAATGTGTTCTATTTTGTATTTAATGTTTTTAGACAATATTTAAAAATTATTTTATCTGTAATCGTTATTTTTATGTTGTATTCCTTTTTTCTTAAGACTCCATCGTACTCTTCAGAAGTATCATTCTATACCAATTATAATGAATCAAACCAATCTTCTGCTTTAAGTTTTATAAGAAGTTTTGCAGGGGATAAGTTCGAAAAAAATCTTTATTTAGGTTTTACTATATCTGAATATCTTGTTTCTGAAAAATTATTACAACACGTTGTAGAACAAGAATACAATATCAAAGGAGAGAAAAAAACCTTAATTGACTATTGGGGGAGTGAGTATAATAATATTTTTTCAATTAATCCAATTGCTACTGTTAAGAAAATCGATAGAAGGATTAATATGAGTGGAAATTTATCTATTGAAGAGAAAAAATTACTTTTTGCTAAAGAAATTCTTAAAGACAGTATAATTCATTTAGAAGATAAACAATCTTCTTTAAATGCTATTAGTGTGACAGTAAGAGCAAATCCTGAATTATCTCAAGATATTTTAGAAAATATCTTTAAGTCCATTGTAAAATATTCTAATGAGATTACTAATATTAAAGCAAAAGAAAAGAAAGATTTTGTTGTTGGTCGTCTATCTCAGATAAAAGAAAATTTAGAAAATGCTGAAAATGAATTAATCTTATTTCTTGAAAGTAATAAAAACTTAACCAATTCTCCCAATTTAATTGTTCAATACAGTAGAATGGAACAAGAAGTATCGCTTCATAATCAATTATATATAACTCTTTCAGATCAACTAGAAATTGCAAAGATTGATGAAAAAAATAATACTTCTACAGTATTTATCTTGGATTCTCCTCATATTATTTCATATAAAGCTGGTAGAGGATTTTTAGAAAGCGTCATTGCTTTATTTATAATTTTATTTGCACTAATTCTTGTCTTTGAAGCTTATAATAAACGGGATCAACTATTCTATCTGAAAGGATAAAATCATGATTATTTGGCTTACAGGTCAGCCGGGTAGTGGAAAAACCACCTTAGCTAATTCGATTATTAAATCTTTAAAACAAGATGATAAATATCTTAAGATAATTAATTTAGACGGGGATGATTTAAGAAATATTAATAAAAATAAAGACTATTCTAAAGAAGGGAGAATTAAAAATATTTCTACTGCGATATCAATTATTCGTTTTTTAGGAAGTAAGGGGTATCTTTGTGTAGTATCTATTGTTGCCCCATATAGATTTCTTAGAGATGAATTAAAGAGTGAATTTCCTTTTCTGGAGGTTTATTTGCATACTACAGAAATAAGAGGAAGAGAAAATTTTTTTGCTAAAGACTATGAAATCCCTTTAGAAAAACATTTATCAATTGATACAGGCAAATTAGATATAGAGGAATGTACAAATGAAATACTCAATGTTTATAGGAAGATGGCAACCGTGGCATGATGGACATCGTTGGTTAATTGATCAACGATTAAATGAAGGAAAAAATGTTCTTATTTGTATAAGAGAAGTAAGTACAAATGATAAAAATCCTTATGATCCTGAAGACGTAAAAAACAATATTGAAAAGAAACTTCAAGATTTGGTTAAAAGTAAGAGAATCAAAGTTATTATTATACCTGATATTGAATCTGTAAATTATGGGCGTGGGGTAGGTTATGATATCATTGAACATATTCCACCGGATAGCATAGGAAAAATTTCTGCTACAAAAATAAGAAAAAAATTGTTTAAAAAATAATTTTTAGATAAGGGCCCATAGCTCAATGGTAGAGCAACGGACTCATAATCCGCAGGTTCGGGGTTCAAATCCCTGTGGGCCCACTCATGAGCACACATTCTTTCATAGTAAATCCAAAAAATGAAGCTATCTTAATAAACATTAATGGAGAATTTTTCAAAAGAAACGAAGCAAAAATATCAGTTTTTGATAGTGGTTTTTTACTTGGAGATGGAATTTGGGAAGGAATTAGATTTCATCAATCTGTTTTAATCCATATTGAAGAACATCTAGATCGTCTCTATGAAAGTGCAAAAGGGATTTCACTACATATTGGTTTTGAAAAAGAGTATATCATAAATGAAATCAATAAAACATTAACAAAAAATAATATGAAAGATGATGTGCATATTCGTTTAGTAGTTTCTCGTGGAAATAAAATTACTCCTTATCAAAATCCGAATGCAAATGTGGGTCCAATAAACTTTGTTATTATTCCTGAATATAAGAAAGCAGATTCTAATACTTATAAGAATGGTATTAAAATTGGAAGAGTCAAAAATATTAGACCAAATAATGAAATACTTAATCCACAGTATAATACATTAAGCAAATTAAATTGTATTTTAGCGAGTATAGAAGCAAATAAGCTTGGCTATGATGAAGGAATTATGAATGATATGTATGGTTTTATTAGTACATGTAATTCAACTAATCTTTTTTTCATTAAGAATGGTGAAATTATTACTTCGAAAGGAAAATATTGTTTAAACGGAATTACTCGTTCAAAGACAATAAAAGTGTGTAAGGAAAATAATATACCATGTTATGAGAAAAACTTTACTTTTAAAGATGTAGAAGATTGTCAAGAAGCATTTGTTACTGGGACATTTGGAGGTATTGTACCAGTTTCTATTTTAGAAAATAAATCCTTGCACTCAATTGATAGAGAATCTCTAACAAACAAAATAAGAAAATTATATCTTAAAGATATTGAAAATTATATAAAATCTAAATCATGAAAATTGCTTGTTGGTCTGGTCCTAGAAATATTTCTACTGCATTAATGCGTTCTTGGTCATCAAGAACAGATACTTTTGTATCCGATGAACCTTTTTATGCATATTATTTAAAAGAAAAGAAATTAAAACATCCAATGTATAAAGAAATTATCAATCATTATCCAAATACCTATGATTTAGTTGTAAATAGTATCACTAAAGAAACTCCTCAATCAAAAAAAATATGGTATCAAAAACATATGGCTCATCATTTAATAAACTTAGAAAAAATAGAATGGATAAGAGATTTTTATAATTGTTTTTTAATAAGACATCCAAAAAATGTAATTAACTCTTATGTCAAAAAAAATAAATTAAATCATATCAATGAACTTGGCTATCCTCAGCAATATGAGTTAATCCAATATTTGCAAAAATTCCAAAAAAAGATTTTAGTTATTGACACATCTATCTTGTTAAAAAATCCTGAAAATATTTTAAACCAGTGGTGTAAACATTTAGATATTAGATTTGATAAAAGGATGCTTCAATGGGAAAAAGGTTTATATCCTACTGATGGTATTTGGTGGAAACATTGGTATAATAATGTTATTAATACTACTAAGTTTGAAATATTTCAAAATCAATATGATAATGTCCCAGAAGAATATCAGTCCATTTATGATGAAGCTTTATATTATTATAAAAAATTATATTATTTTGTATTATAAAAGCGGAAAATGATAAACTTTATCTATACAATCTATAGTCCAAAGGGAACAGGTAACTAAGTGCTAAAAAGACTGATTTCTGGAGGAATTACAGTAAGTATAATAAGTATACTTCAAGTTATTACACTATTGACTGTCCAAGTTGCTCTTGCCAGGATTTTAGAGCCATCGGAATTCGGCGTATTTGCCTTTATCAGTTTAATTGTAATGTTAATTACTCATTTTGGTAATATAAATGGAGATAAGTTTCTTATCAAAGAAAGGGGTGATGCTAATAAAATATTGGATACAATTTTTACCGTTGAATTGATATGGTCATTTTTTTTAATACTTTTTTCTTTTTTTATTTTGCCTTCTATTTTAGTCTTTATAGGGAAAGAATCTCTAACTGAATATATCCAAGTATTCTGTTTGATTGTATTTTATCAACCTCTCTTGAAGCCAAGAGCTCTTTTTGAGAAAGAATTATCATTTTTGAAAGCCAATATTCCAATGTTGATCTCTAACATTGTTGGTGGTGTTGTTGGTGTTATTATGGCATATAATAATTATGGCATATGGAGTTTAGTATGGTGGAAGTTAACTGTATCATTTATTGAAGCGCTACTCATATGGTCTATTTTACCATACAGGCCAAAATTAAATATTGATTATAAAATTTTGAAAAAATCTATTTCTTTTGGATACCCATTGCTTATAAGTGGAGTCTTGGTATTTATAGCTGGCAATGTAGATTACTATGTTGTTGATTTTTTACTGAATGAAGAGGCTTTAGGTTTTTATTGGATGGCTTATCAAATTAGTCATTATTTATTTTTTATCAGAACAGGAATCAACAAAGTTCTTTACCCAACTTTGGCTAAAATCGGTGATTTAAAAAAACAGATTGAATTGTTTGATATGATTACAGTCATTACATCAGTTCTATATTTTATTCCAATATTTACAATCTTATTATTTGCGCAGGAAATTATCATGTTTGTTTACGGAGAGAAATGGCTGCCATCTACAGTATTGCTACAAATCTTTTCTATTATTGTGTTAATTAAAGCTGTAGCAAGTAATGTAGGACCATTACTTCATACTTATAATTACACAAAAGTTGATATGGAAGTAGCAATAATAAATCTGTTCTTAATGGTACCACTAACTATTTTTTTAACAAACGCTTACGATACAATTGGAGCAGCAATAGCAGTATTTGTTGTTGGAAATATATCAGTATTTTATACTTATCAATTCTATGTAAAAAAGTTGATTAATAGAGGATATTCATATTATTTTCTGAAAATAGTAATCTTACTGTTTACTTGTCTGTTTTTAATGTGGCTTATTAATTATCTATTTGTTGTAACACTTATTCATAAAGCTTTAGTATATCTTTTACTACTATTTCTTTTGTATTTAGCTTACCGCAAAAACCTAGAACAGATTATAAATCAATATAATAGCTATGGACAACTATCGGATAATAGTAATACACTAGAAGAAATATCTTCAGAAAAATCAAAATATACTTTCATTGTTTATTCTGGATCGCATAATGTAACTCTCCTGGGCGCAACAAGGACTACAGACTTGATGATTGTTAAAGCTTTAGTAGACTTGGGTCATAAGGTAATATGGGTTGCTAGAGGTAAATTGGATACTAATATTTGTGAATATTATAATATTGGAAATGGATATTTTGTTGAATTGCTGATAAGAGTATATAATAAATTTAGAAGAACACTATTTGGTTTGACCATTAATCAGCAATTATTTAATGAATTTATCTATTATGATAAAAAATTAGCTTCTCTTATTAAGAGTAATGCAGTTGAAGTTAATAGCAATACAATCATAATAGGTAGAAATGGAATGTCCTTACGATCGTTTGAAGAAGTTAAAAAGAGGGGTGGAAAATCAATATTACACTCTCAGTGGATGCACCCTAAATCTCAACAAGTATACTTAAGAAAAGAATATAAGAAGATAGGTATTAAAGAGGAGCCAATACTTGAAGATAGGATTGAAAGACAATTGTCAGAAATAGAGATTGTAGATAAAATTTGGTCTATTTCATCATTGGTAGAAAATTCATATCTATCGAATAATATTAAAAAAGACAAACTTATTGATTGTGCTCTCGGTGTAGATTTCAAAAAATTTAATAATTTGGATAAAAATGAAAAAAATGATGAGGAATTTAATATTTTATTTGTTGGAAATATTAATATTGAGAAAGGACCGCATATATTATTAAAAGCATGCTTAGGCTTGAAATCTTCAAGGAAAATAAATATTATATTTAATGGAGGTATAGCACCAATCTTTAAAGATATTTTTAATGGCTATGTAGATAAATTAGCTAAGAATAATATTTCTGTTATTTATAGAGGAGGAGGATCTCCATTAAAGTCCTATGCTCGAGCATCTATTTTTGTTTTACCATCGGTACATGAATCATTTGGCTTAACAGTGTTAGAGGCAATGGCAGCTGGCTTGCCAGTTGTTTTATCGGATAATGTCGGTGCGAAAGATTGTATAAAAGAAAATGTCAATGGTTTTACTTTCAGAAAAGGTGACCACATACAGCTTACAGGAATTATTCAAAAATTAATCAACAACAAAGAAATGGTTAAAAAAATGAGTAAAGAATCAGAAAGAATAGCAAAAAAATATGACTGGAATTTTATTATCAAAAGTTTAGTAGATAACATAAAAGAGATTAATTTCTAGTAATGAACTTATTAATGAAAATATGGCAACAACCTAATTGGATTAAATGGATTATATATATAGTAATAGTATATATACTATTCTTAATTAAGGAAGCATTTGCAGTGGTTTTATGGGTTCTATTTGCTTTTCTGCTATACTATATTATTTTTGCTAAAAATATGTTTCGAACCACTACATTTTATGAAAAACAATAAAATAAAAGCCGCAATTATTGTCGATAATGGACCAGTTCCTTTTTTGATTTCAGATTTAATCGATAAAAGCCTAAAACAGGATAAATATGAAATAGTAGCCTTGTTAGTGCAAAAAAAAATAAATACTAAAAAAAATATTATATCAAAAATATTGAATTATATATCTAGGAGAGGTCTAAAGAAGTTTATAGAGTCTTCTACTTTTGCACTAATTAAAATTTTAGAAAAATTTATTGTAAAAAAATATTACAAGCTTGATATAATTTTTGAAACTCGAAACCTTGACTCATTTCCTTGCAAAAAAATTGATGTTCATCCAAAAATTTCAAAAAGTGGATTAATCTATAAATACAAAAGTTCGGATATTGAAAAAATTAAAGAAATGGATATTGATGTTCTAATTCGTGGTGGTAGTGGAATCCTAAAAGGAGAAATTTTAAACGTATGTACTTTTGGAGTTTTATCATTTCACCATGCTGAAAATGATATTAATAGAGGAGGCCCTCCGGGATTTTGGGAGGTATTTTATAGGCAGAAGTCCACAGGTTTTATGATACAAAGACTTAGCGAAGAGCTTGATGGAGGTGAGGTTGTTTTTAAGGGCAGTATTAAGACAACATTCCTTTATATGTTGAATTGGGCAAGAATATGTTTAAAAGCAAATTACTTTCTTCATTTAAAGCTTACTCAACTTAATCAGAGCTCTATTAATGAAAGAATTTATCCTAAAAAACCCTATGCAAACTCTCTATACACAGTTCCATCATTATCAAAGCAGTTACAATATTTATTCCAAACCCTATCAATTGTTATAATTAAAATTTATAGAAAAATTTTTGGACTTAAATTTCAATGGCATATCGCTTACCAGTTTGTTGACAGTTGGGATAATAGTGTTTTAAGAAAATCTCTTAAGATTAAAAATCCTAAAAATAGATTTTTTGCCGATCCTTGTGTTAAACATTACAATAATCGTAATATTATATTCGTAGAAGATTTTGATTATAAAAAAAATAAAGCTGTTATTTCTGCAATAGAAATTAATCCAGATAAGTCATATACAATTCTTGGTCCAGTTTTGGATGAAGATTTTCATCTTTCTTATCCACATATTTTTGAAGAAAATGATAATCTTTACATGTGCCCTGAGTCTCATAAAAATAAGGATATAAGACTATATAAATGTAAAGAATATCCAATGAAATGGGAGTTAGAAAAGATTTTAATAGATGACATATGTGCTGGGGATAATAATATTTTTAAGCATAATGAAAAATGGTGGATATTTTCAAATGTCGATTCTTCAGATTTAAGTAAATATGTTGGAGATGAACATGATTCTGAATTACATATATTTTTTTCTGATAGCTTGCTAGGAAAATGGGAGAGTCATCCAAAAAATCCAGTAATTTTTGATTCAAATCAAGCTAGAAATGGTGGAAACATTAATTCAAAAGATGGTGAATTATACAGAGTTTTTCAGGAGCAATCATTTGATATGTATGGAAAAAAATTTGGTATTGCAAAAATATTAGAATTGAATACAAAAAACTATAAAGAGGAAATACTTTTTAAAGTGCCACCAAATTTTTATAATAATATTCTTGGTACACATCATTATTCGTTTGATAACAATTTGATTGCTCTAGATTATCTGAAAATGCAAAGGAGTTCGAGATGAAAAAAAAATTGATTAATATTTTATTTTTATGTTTTTTAATTGTTAGTTGTGGTAATCCTAGACCACATGGTGGAGATGAAATACCTCCATTAAGTAGAAATAACCACCTTATGGGGTTTTTAAATGAGCATCGTGCTTCATACGATGTTACATATTATGATATCAATATTGATTTTGATATTGAGAACCAATCTTTGGATGGATTTGTAACAATAAAAGCAAAAAGCTTAAGTGATATAGATATTTTACAGGTTGATTTAACAAAAGATTTAGATATTAAAAAAATTACTTATGAAAATAATGAATTAGAATATAGTCGTGAAGAAGATGCAGTATTAGTTGTTTTTCCAAATACAATTCTTAATAATACTTTATTTGATTTTACTGTGTACTATGAAGGCGTTCCTGAAGGAGCTATCAATCCCCCTTGGGCAGGAGGGTTTACATGGTCAAAGGATAAAGATGGAAGAGATTGGGTTGCTGTTTCTTGTGAAGGCGAAGGAGCACGAATTTGGTGGCCAAATAAAGATCATATCACCGAAGAACCAGATAGTGTTAAAATGGCTTTTACAGTTCCATCAGACTTAATGTGTGTAGCAAATGGCCAATTGAGAAACACTATACAAAATGGAGATAAAACGACATATGAATGGTTCGTAAATAATCCAATTAAT
>CERL01019191.1_pt1 | contig 26669 bp, 24 predicted proteins | sample 530811 | NCBI WGS metagenome assembly CERL01 (sample SAMEA2620995, study PRJEB7988) | marine metagenome | isolation source: saline water (ENVO:00002010), including
TTCTGTGGATGATTCTTTTTCAATCACACCATCAGATTCATCTTTTAATTCAACAGTAATATTCTTTTCTAATACACTAGCAGATGGTTTAGATTTTAATCGGATGGTCTGAGCTCTTAATACAGAACTATTTAATTTCATAAATGATTCGAAACCGCTAATACGATTAGAATTATCTGATTCAAAATGTAGTAAAACAAAAGTTCCATATTTTTGACCATTAATTTGATATGCGAGTTTTTTCTTCCCCCACATATTGTGCGAAATAATCTTACTAAATTCACCTAGGTGTTGTTCAATCTCTTTGATTATAATATCTAACCGACTTTGCTCGAAATTCGGATTTATTATATATACTGTTTCATAATATCTCATTTTTTTCTCCCTAAACAATCAAATCAATGGCGCAATAACAAGTGACACTACTGACATTAGTTTTATTAATATATTTAACGATGGCCCAGAGGTATCTTTAAATGGATCACCAACAGTGTCTCCAACTATAGCCGCCTTATGCATTTCAGACCCTTTTCCATACTTATTGCCATCAATTTCAACTCCTTCTTCAATCATTTTCTTAGCATTGTCCCATGCTCCACCTGAATTTGATTGAAAAATTGCCATTAATACTCCTGTAACTGTAACCCCTGCTAATAAACCCCCTAAAATTTGTGCCCCAAATAAGAACCCTACAACGACAGGTGTTAAAACCGCAAGAAGTCCAGGTAACATCATTTCTTTAATAGCAGATTGAGTTGATATGGCAACGCATTTACTATATTCTGGCTTTCCATTAGCAGAATCAAATATTTTTTTATCTTCGTCTGTCCATTTATCATTTTCAGAATATTTATTCATTACAGCTAGAGCAGCAGATAATTCTGGTATTTCATTAAACTGTCTTCTGACTTCTTCTATCATTGCCATAGCCGCGCGCCCAACTGCCCCCATAGCCATAGATGAAAAAAGAAATGGCAACATCCCTCCAACAAAGAGCCCAGACATGACCATAGGCTCAGAAATGTCTATTTTATCTATACCTGTTTGAACCATAAAAGCAGCAAACAAAGCTAATGCAGTTAATGCAGCTGATCCTATTGCAAAGCCTTTCCCTATGGCTGCTGTTGTATTGCCAACCGCATCAAGTTTATCAGTGCGATCTCTAACTTCACTTGGTAGATCAGCCATTTCAGCAATTCCACCAGCATTATCAGATATTGGTCCATAGGCATCTACTGCTAATTGAATACCTGTATTAGCAAGCATTCCAAGGGCCGCCATTGCTATACCATAAAGACCAGCAAATTGATAAGCCCCAATAATACTAGAAGCTATAATTAGAATAGGAATTGCTGTTGATTGCATTCCAACCCCTAATCCTGCTATAATATTTGTTGCTGGACCCGTTAAAGACTGCTCAACTATTGAATTTGTAGGTTTAGTATTTGTACCTGTATAATATTCGGTTATTAAACCAATACCCAAACCAGCAAACAGACCAATAGTAGTCGCAATAAATACACCAGTATTTGTATAAAGTATATCATTCTGTGAATAGCTGTCTGGTAGAATATTGATAACTAATAAATAGATTATACCAATCAAAATGATTGATGAACCAAACTCTCCCTTATTTAGTGCTTTTTGGGGGTCTCCTCCTTCTTTGACTCGAACAAGAAAAGTGCCAACAATAGACATTATTATTCCTGAAGCTGCTATTAGTAAAGGTAATATAACAAAACTAATATCAAATCCACCCATTACGACTACACTCGCTCCTAAAACCATTGAGCCAATTATGGAACCCACATATGATTCAAACAAATCTGCCCCCATACCTGCTACATCGCCTACGTTGTCACCAACATTATCAGCAATTGTTGCTGGATTTAAAGGATGATCCTCAGGAATGCCAGCCTCCACTTTACCTACAAGATCAGCTCCAACATCAGCTGCTTTAGTGTAAATACCGCCACCAACACGGGCAAATAATGCAATAGAAGAAGCTCCTAAGGAGAAACCAGAAATAACTGTTATTATCTTATTATAATCACTAACAAAAATATATTGATATAATAAAAATAATGATCCTAAACCTATTAGCCCCAAACCAACAACGCTTAATCCCATTACAGACCCGCCTGTAAATGCTACATGTAAAGCACTCTCTAAGCTTTTTCTTGCAGCATTTGTTGTCCGATTATTTGCTTTAGTGGCAACTCTCATACCAAGAAAACCAGCTAAACCAGAAGCAACGGCACCAGTAATAAAAGATAAAGATATAAACGCACTGGAATCTTGACGACCTGCATTAGCAAATCCAAGAAGTAAAGCAACAATTAATACAAAGAAACTTAAAACACGGTATTCAGCACGTAAAAAGGCCATTGATCCTTCGGCAATGCTCTTCCCAATGAGTTTCATTTTATCAGTGCCCTCATCTTGCTTATTTATCCAATTAGTTTTTATAAATGCAAAAATAAGCGCCAAAATACCCGCATTTAAAACTATCCATAAGTAAGTATTTATATCCATTTTTGATTATCCCATTTCTAATTTATTATATTGATTCATTGTTTTATCTAACCCCTTATATAAAAGTGACTCAGCTGCATCAGCAGCAATTTGAATCATTTCTTTAGAAAAATTTTGATCCTTCTTTTTGAATGGCTTAAGCACGTATTTTTCTGATGGTCTTTTATAGTCACTTGAAGCAACTCCTAATCTTAATCGTGGGAAATTTGTATTTCCTAAATGATAGATTATTGATTCTAATCCCCTGTGACATCCATCCCCTCCTTTTGGGCGTATTCTAATACGTCCTAAAGGCAAGTCAACATCATCAACACAAACAAAAAGATTGTTTAAATTAATATTAAATAATCTCACAAAATGTTTTAACGCAATCCCACTATTATTCATCCCTGTTGTAGGCTTCATTAACATGACATCCATAGTTTTTTTTTCCGCAAAAACATAGTTTTCTTTACCCGGATTAAAATTACAAGTCCATCTTTTAGCCAATTCATTAATAATCCAATAACCTGCATTATGTTTTGTGTTAGAATATTCATTTCCTGGGTTTCCAAGTCCTACAAAAACGACCATTAATCAGATCCGCCATCTGATGCATCTTGTTTTTTTCCTTCTTTGTTATCATCTTTATCAGTAGCAGCTTGTTCTTGATCGGGCGCTGTTTCACCATCAGCGACTTCTTCTCCTTCAAGAATATCTTCTCCCTCTTCAAGCTCTTCAATAACAGGTTCTTCCTCTTCTTTTGGTGGAGCAAGAGTAGCAATAGTAGATTCTAAGTCAGATATGATTTCAACATCTTCAGGAATATCAACTATATCACCGATAGTCATATTGCTATTCAGTTCCATATTTGAAATATCTACTAAAATATTATCAGGCACACTTGTGGGTAAACAGTTAACTTCAATTGAAGTTAAAATCTGACTTAAAACTCCGCCTTCTTTTACTCCATCTGCCTCTCCTTCTAAGGAAATAGGTATAGTAAAGTTCATTTTTTCTGACATATTTACTTGCATAAGATCTATATGAAGCACTTCATCGGTTACAGGATGATACTGTATGCCTTTTATAGTAACATATTGGGTCGCGCCATTCATTTCTACTTCAAAAACATGCTGACCAGAACTCATTGCATGATAGAGTTTCTTTTTGTCAATTTGTAAACTAACATTCTCCTCACCGCGAAAATAATATACCCCAGGGACCATCCCTTTTCTTCTTAAAGATCGAGCCTTGGATTTACCTTTAGCTGTTCTTTCATTTAAATCTAGTTTTTCATATACCTGTGCCATAATAATTTTCCCTTACTTATAAGTTAAATAGCGCACTGACAGATTCACCCTGATGAATACGTTTAATTGCTTCACCAAAAACATCAGCTACTGAAACTATATGCATTTTAGATATTTGTTTATTATCTGCAATAGCAATTGTATCTGTTAAAATAAGCTTATCAATTGGGGCGTTATCCAATCTTTCTATCGCTGGGCCAGATAAAACCCCATGAGTAGCAACTGCTATAATAGAATTGGCACCTTTGTCAATTGCGGCTTTTGCTGCAGATACCGTTGTTCCAGCTGTATCAATCATATCATCAATAATCATTACATCTTTGCCTTCTAATTCGCCAAGAAGATGGCTTACCTCTGCTTTATTTGGAGCATAACGACGCTTATCTATAAGTGCAAAATGAAAACCCAAACGTTTAGCGTAAGATTGCCCCATAGCCGCGGATCCAACGTCAGGGGCTAAAACAGTACAATTTTGTGGGTTAAGATTTAATGATTTCAATGTATCTAATAAAACCATACGACTATATATATGATCAAATGGTATTGATGCAAATCCTTGAATTTGTGTAGAATGTAAATCCATACTAATAATTCTATCTGCACCAGTGGCAGTAATAATATCTACCATAACTCTCGATGATATTGGGACCCTAGGTTGGTCTTTTCTATCTTGCCTACCATATCCAAAATATGGGACTACAGCAGTAACTCTTTGAGCTGATGCTCGTACTGCTGCATCCAGTAGTAAAAATAATTCAATCAAATTTTCAGCAGGACCAGATGTTGATTGAATTATAAATACATCATTACCTCGTATATTTTCTTCAAATTTTACCCATAGTTCTCCATCAGAAAATGTACGTATAGTAACATCTCCAAGATTAAATCCTAGATGATCAACAATTCCTTTTGCAAGAATCGGATTACTTCTTCCACTAAATATTTTTAATGTTTCTTTCATAATAATCTTACCTCAAGCCATTATGACGCATGATTTTTGCTGGGGTGCAGGGAGTCGAACCCCGACTGCCAGGACCAAAACCTGGTGTCCTACCATTAGACGACACCCCAAATTATCTTCATATTCAGGGATTGTTTTTACCTGCTAGATAGCGATTGTGTAATTATTGTCTTAAAAGACTTGGAAAATAATAACTCTGCAGATATAGCATCTGCTTCATCGTTAAAAAATCCGAACACAGTCGAGCCACTACCCGACAGACTGGCAAATCTTGCATTATTTTTAAGCAATTTACTCTTAATCAACCCAATCTCTGGATATGTCGAAAAAACGATCTTTTCAAAATCATTCTCAAAAAGCTGAAAAGGAATCATCTCCTTTTCCATAAGGTCGGCAAAGTTAACCGCCTTGATAGGTATTTCCAACTTGTTTCTAATTTGCGAATAAGCCCATCTAGTATTTACTGTGTTATTAGGGAAGACCAATAATATAGTATATGGCAGCTTAATTTTTAAAGGCGTTAGTTTATCTCCAATGCCTTGCCCATGCTGTATTCCTCCTTCAATAAAAAAAGGTACATCAGCGCCTATATCTTGAGATATATTTTTTAATTGCGGTGTTGTTAAGCCAATATCATACAAATTATTTATACCAATAATAGTTGACGCTGCATTACTGGAACCTCCGCCTAAACCAGACCCCATAGGTATGTTTTTATTAATATGAATCTTTACACCTTTAAGTTTCGGAAATTCTTTTTTTAGTCTAAGATACGCCTGAACGCATGTGTTTGAAGATTCCATCGGGAAATCAACATTATTTGATGATAATTTATACCCTTCATTAATTTTTTTAATTGTAATTATATCATGGAATTGCACTTCTTGAAACACTGTCTCTATATTATGATAGCTGTCAATGCGTTGGTTAATTATTTTTAAACCAATATTAATTTTTGCGTAGGAATTGACAGTTAAGATCTTCAAATATTACTTTGATATTGTAGCAATAGCCAATGCTCCAATACCGGTTTTTTTTCCAATAAAACCAAGACCATCAGTTGTTGTAGATTTTATTGAAATTGATGATTTATCAAGATTGATCGCATTACTTATATTATCAATCATATCAGATATTTTATTTGATACTTTAGGGCTTTCTAAAATAATTGTGCTATCTAGATGTTCAATCTTATATCCTTTTTTGTTCAAGAGCTCCGATGCATATTGCAAGAAAAACAAACTATCCTTTCCTTCCCATTCCTCATCAGAACTTGGAAAGTGTTTCCCTAAATCTCCTAGCGCTGCAGCGCCTAACAACGCATCTACAATCGCATGTAATAATACATCTCCATCAGAATGTGCAATCACACCAATTGAGCTTGATACTTTTACTCCTCCTAAAATTAGGCCCTCACCTTTTTCAAGACGATGAACATCGTATCCTATTCCTGATTTAATCATAAACTACTTTTTCTGCTAATTTCCAATCATCAATTGTAGTGATTTTAAAATTCATGACAGATCCTTCTGTTACGGAAACTACGCCTCCAGCAGCTTCAACCATTGAGGCTTCATCTGTAGCATCATTATTATTCATTGCTTCTATAAGGACTTTCTTATTAAATGTTTGTGGAGTTTGAGCTAACCATATTTTATTACGATCAATAGTCCGTACAATATTAAAATTCTTTACTTCTTTTACTGTATCATTAGATAATAAGGCTGCAATACATCCATCATTATTCTTACAGCCCAATATAGTAGATAATATCAGATCATTTGTGACGAATGGCCTAACAATATCATGAATTGTTACCAATTCCATTGAGCTTGATAATGTTGTGCATCCATTCATTACAGAATCCTGCCTTCTTGGTCCACCGGCTATAACTTTAATAGATTTTTTAGTATTTAATGTCTCTATTTCCTGATAAACATATTTAATTTCATCTTCATTTGTGACAATAACTATCTCAGCAATTTCTTTACACTTTAAAAATACATTTAAAGCATATAAAAAAAGTGGTTTGTTCCCTAAATGCTTGAACTGTTTTCTTTCACCAAATCTGGCACCAATACCTGCGGCAGGAAGTACCGCCCCAACATTCAATATTGATTTGACCATAACTCAGAGAATAAGCATGGCATCACCATAACTCAAAAAGCGATATTTTTTCTTTTTAGCCTCATTATATGCATGAATAATTAATTTTCTTGATGCAAATGCAGATACCATCATCAGTAATGTGCTTTTAGGTTGATGAAAGTTTGTAATTAATGCATCCACCATTTTAAAATCATAAGGAGGGTATATAAACTTATCAGTCCATCCTCTTTTTGGCGTTACCTGAAAACCTGACACAACTACAGTTTCTAAAGATCGCACAGTAGATGTTCCTACCGCTACAACTTTTCTTCTTTTTTTCTTTGTTTCATTAATAGCCATCGCTGTAGGTGGGGACAATTCAAAATATTCAGAATCCATTTGATGACGATTAAGGTCTTCAACCTGAACAGGTCTAAATGTTCCAAGCCCTATATGAAGCGTAGTATAATCTATTTTTATTTGTTTATTTTTGAGTTTTTTTATTAATGAATCAGTAAAATGAAGCCCTGCAGTTGGAGCAGCGACTGCGCCTCGACGATCAGCATATACTGTCTGATATCTAACTTTATCAGATGGGAGAGCCTCTCTATTTATATATGGAGGCAAAGGTGATAAACCAATACGATCAATAATGCTATAAATATCTTCACCATTATATTCGAACCTTACCACTCTACCACCAGAAATAGTATTATCAATAACATCACAATACACATTTTTTGCAAACATTAGCTTATTCCCAATTCTAACTTTCCTTGCAGGTTTAACCATTACTTCCCAAAGGTCATTTTCTAATTCACGCAAAAGAAATACTTCTACTTTTGCTTCTGTTCGATCCTTATTTGCAAATAACCTTGCAGGGAACACCTTAGTATTATTTAACATAAATAAATCATTCTTTCTAAAGTAGTCTGGCAAATTAGAAAATTTCTTGTGTTCAATATCACCTGTGTCTCTATGCACAACCATTAACTTTGATCCATCACGCCTCTTTGCCGGATATTGTGCAATATATTTTTTTGGAAGTGTATAATCAAAGTCCGCTAGTTTATATTTTTTCTTTTTTTGTATCATTAGAATAGTCCTGTTTGTTTAGTTGGATTAAAAACTTTACCTAAAATTTTATATGCTTTTTCTTGAGCAATACGCCCGCGCGCAGTCCTCTGAATAAACCCTTCTTTTATTAAAAATGGCTCATATACATCTTCAACAGTTGTACGGTCCTCACTTATAGCTACCGCTAGCGAACTAACGCCTACAGGGCCACCGTCAAAGTTATCTATTAATGCAGACAATATTTGACGGTCCATATCATCAAGACCATGATTATCAATACCTAAAGATTTCAAAGATTCTTTCGCAATTTTCTTGTTTATCGCACCATTTGATTTGACTTCCGCATAATCTCTAGTCCTCCTCAATATACGATTTGCTATCCTTGGTGTTCCTCTAGAACGTTTTGCTAATTCTTTAGCACCTTCTTTATCAATACTTACTTCTAAAATTTGGGCAGATCTATTTATAATTTGAAATAGATCTTCTGGAGTATAATAATTTACACGTAGAATAACTCCAAATCTATCTCTTAATGGAGAAGTTAAATTCCCCAATCTAGTCGTTGCGCCAATAAGTGTAAAATGTTCAATATTTAATTGAACACTACGAGCACTAGGGCCAGAATCAATCATAATCTCTAATTGATAGTCTTCCATTGCTGAGTATAAATATTCTTCTACTACACTATTTAATCTATGAATTTCATCAATAAAAAAAACATCCTTCCTGGCAACATTTGTTAACATACCTGCAAGATCTCCTGCTCTATCTATTACTGGACCAGAAGATTGCTTTAGGTTAACATTTAATTCTTTTGATATTATATTTGCTAAAGTTGTTTTACCAAGACCAGGTGGACCAAATAATAAAACATGATCAAGGGCTTCGTCGCGTTTTTTAGCTGCATCAATATATAACTTCAAATTGTCCACAACATCATTTTGCCCAACAAAATCATCAAAATGAGATGGTCGTAAAGTTTTCTCAATAGTTATATCATCTTCAATAATAGATGGATCAGTAATATGAATTTCAGTCATTAATTTTTGTAGAAAATAGAGATAATATTATCATTTAAAGCTACTAAAGATAACAAATGGAATGGGGGGTCGCCAAGTTAGTAGTAAATAAATTCAAAATTTCTATATTATAAAACTTTATCTAAAAATTTACCTGTATAGGACCGCTTAGCTTTAGATACTTTTTCAGGAGTACCCGATGCTATTACTTGTCCCCCTTCGTCTCCTCCTTCTGGCCCTAGATCAATTATCCAATCTGCGCTTTTAATAACATCTAAATTGTGTTCAATAACTATTACAGTGTTTTGTCTATCTACTAACTTGTGAATTACATTCATTAACATTTTTATATCTTCAAAATGAAGACCAGTTGTTGGCTCATCTAAAATATATAAAGTACGGCCTGTTGATACTTTTGATAGCTCAGTTGCAAGCTTAATTCTTTGCGCTTCTCCACCAGATAAGGTAGTTGCTTGTTGCCCAAGTTTTATATATCCTAATCCAACTTCATAAAGAGTTGATAATTTTTTCTTTACAGATGGTATGTTCTCAAAAAATATCAGCGCCTCTTCTACCGACATTTTTAAAACATTATCTATATTTTTCCCCTTATATTTTATTTGTAATGTTTCTCTATTATATCTTGCCCCTTTGCATACTTCGCATGTTACATATACATCTGGTAAAAAATTCATTTCAATTTTTATTATACCATCTCCCTCACATGATTCACACCTTCCGCCTTTTACATTAAACGAGAAACGGCCGATTTTATAACCCCGAATTTTTGATTCTGGAAGTTGGGAAAATAATTCCCTGATAAATATAAATACTCCCGTATAAGTTGCAGGGTTTGATCTTGGGGTGCGACCAATCGGCTTTTGATCGATATTTATTATTTTATCAATAAATTCTAACCCTTCAATTGACTCATGATATAAAGGAAATTGACGAGATCGATATAACTCCTTTGATACTGCTGGATAAAGTGTCTCATTCACCAATGAGCTCTTACCACTTCCAGATACGCCTGTAATAACTATTAACTTTCCGAGAGGAAAATCAACATTTAAATTTTTTAAATTATTACCTGTTGCACCCTTAATAGATAAAAAATATGAGCTACCTATACGTCTTTTAGCTGGGACCGGTATGGTTTGTTTCCCTGATAAATACTTTCCTGTAAGAGATTTAGAAAAATTTACTATTTCTTTAGGCGTTCCTGCATAAACTATTTCCCCTCCATGATGTCCTGCTCCTGGTCCAATATCAACAATATAATCAGATGACTCCATAGTTTCTCTATCGTGTTCAACTACAATCACTGAGTTACCAAGGTCTCTTAGTTTCTTTAATGTTGTTAGTAAGCGATTATTATCTCTTGGGTGTAAGCCTATAGATGGCTCATCTAAAATGTATAGAACACCCATAAGCTGTGAACCAATTTGCGTTGCTAATCTAATGCGTTGTGCTTCTCCGCCTGAAAGAGTAACTGCAGATCTTTCAAGCGTCAAATATTCTAAACCAACATCAACTAGAAACCCTAGTCTGCTATTTATTTCTTTTAATATTTGTTCCGCAATTTTTGAATCTGTTGAATTCAATCTTAACTTTTTAAAATAATCTCTACATTTTTTGATAGTCATTGCTGAAATATCACCAAGGTTATTTCCTAAGATTTTTACTGCCCTGCTTTCTTTTTTAATTCTAGTCCCTTCACATTCTGGGCAAGGTCTCATGCTCATGAATTGTTCTATCCATTGTCGAACATGTGACGACTTTGTTTGATTATATCTACGTTCCAGATTCGGGACAGCCCCTTCCCAACTTCCAGTATAGGTGCCTGTCCATCTTTTTGATGAATATTCCATCTTTACTGTATCTTTCCCTGTTCCAAATAACAAAACTTTGCGAATTTTTGGATCTATTTTCACCCATGGTGTTGTAAAATTAAAATTATAATACTTTGCCAAACTTTTTAAAATTTGACCATACCAACTTCCTCTTGGTTGCTCCCCCAATGGAACAATTGCCCCTTGTAAAAGAGATTTTGATTTATCTGGGACTAATAAATTGGGATCTATATTCATTTGGCTTCCCAATCCATCACATTTCAGACAAGCTCCATATGGAGAGTTAAATGAAAACATCCGTGGCAATAGCTCATCTAGTGATGCTTCTGGGTGCTCAGTACATCCAAAATGTTCACTAAATAAATGGTCTTTTTTGTTATTTAGATCATGAATAATTATTGCGCCAGAACCGACCTTAAGAGCAAGCTCAACTGATTCTGTTAATCTATCTTTATATTCCCCATCAAGTATTAATCTATCAACAACTACTTCAATATGGTGCATTCTATTCTTATTAAGATTAATATTATCCTCAACATGGTGAATTTTCCCATTTACTCTTAAACGTAAAAACCCTTCTCTTCTAATATCCGAAAACACGCCTTTATGTTGACCTTTTCTCCCTCTTATAACAGGCGCTAGTATATATATCTTCGAATTTTTATTAAACTTGCAAGCGCTATCAACTATTTGTTGTACAGTTTGCTTTTGGATTGGTTTATTACATAACCAACAATGAGGTTTCCCTACATTAGCAAATAATAATCGTAAATAATCATGAATTTCTGTAACTGTTCCAACAGTTGATCGTGGGTTGCGCGCTGTAGATTTTTGTTCAATAGAAATAGCAGGTGAAAGACCTTCAATATAATCAAGATCAGGCTTTTCCATTAAGCCTAGAAATTGTCTTGCATAAGAGGAAAGAGATTCAACATATCTCCTTTGCCCCTCCGCGTATATTGTATCAAAAGCAATTGAAGATTTCCCTGATCCAGATATACCAGTAATAACCACTAGTTGATCTCTTGGTATAGTTAGATCGATATTTTTCAAATTATGCTGACGAGCACCTTTGATTACTATATGCTTTGGTAATTGCTTCAATTATTTAGTTTATTTTAATTATTATGATTCTATTTATTTCTAGACAGACAATGAATTTATGTTAATTAATTATATCTTCAAATTTGGATTAGCTATATTTATTAAAAGGAAATTGATAGAGTATAAAATAATGAACTATATTTCGCTATGGGATCACTAGAAAATCATATACTAATATCTATGCCACATTTACAGGATCCTTATTTTAACAAAAGTATAGTTCTAATATGTGAACATAGTAATAATGGTGCTCTAGGGTTAATCATAAATAAATCATTCGAAAAACCACAATTAAAAATGTTATTTAATAATATTGATAATGAAAATGATGATATATTAAAAATTGCTCCCAAATTATTTTTTGGTGGGCCCGTATTAATTGAAAGAGGGATATTATTACATAGTAATTCTTATAATAGTAAGGATAGTATAAAAATTTCAGATCAATTTTCTATAACTAGCAGTAAAAAAATATTAAAAAATATAAATAATAGTGATAGCTCAAAAAATTATAAACTCATGCTAGGACATGCAGGATGGACATCTGGCCAACTAGAAAAAGAAATTGAAAATGGTGATTGGCTAATGCAATCTACTTCAATTGATTTTGTATTTAATACTAATGAATCAAAAATGTGGCAAATTGCAGCAAAATCTTTTGGAGTTGAATTATCTGAGATTTCAGGTTTTGGCGGATCAGCTTAAACTAATAACTATATAGTTTATTAGATACTTTATGAAAAAAATTTTACCACAACTTGCTATTGTTTTTGCAGCAATTTTATGGAGTTTTGACGGTTTATTAAGACAGGCGCTTTATAGCGTACCATCACTAATAATAGTTACAATTGAACATATTATTGGAGCAGTTTTATTTATTCCATTCATTTTAAAAGCTAGAGAAGAAATAAAAAAAATAAATCAACAAACATGGATGTCTGTATTTTGGATAAGTATATGCGGTGGAATTTTAGGTACTTTTTTTTATACTAGCGCTCTAAGCTATGTAAACTATATAAACTTATCAGTTGTTGTTTTATTACAAAAACTCCAACCGTTATTTGCAATAAGCTTGGCTTCTGTAATTTTAAAAGAAAAACTTTCGAAAAAGTTTTTATTTTTAGCAAGTGTAGCAATTACTGGAAGCTTTTTAGTCACTTTTGGATTGCAACCAATATCTCAATGGGAAGATAAAATGATCATTGCATCATTATTTGCATTACTTGCTGCATTTAGCTGGGGAAGCTCAACAGTATTAGGCAAGCATGCTTTAAAAAAACTATCATTTCAAATTGTCACATCACTTAGATTAATTATTACATCGGTTACTTGTATAATTATCATTATTGGAACACAGGATTTACACATAATAGTTGATTTAACCAAATCCCAATGGTTATCAATATTTATTATAAGCATATCCACAGGGTCTATAGCATTGTTCATTTATTATTACGGACTTAAAAACATACCAGCATCTCATGCAACTCTATATGAACTGTTCTGGCCACTATCAGCAATGTTTATAGATTGGTTTTATAGATCAAGAACTCTTGAAGCTGCACAATTTATAGGAGCTATCTTATTATTATCTTCAATTATATTATTATCAAGAGATAACAATAAGTAATTATGAAAGATATAAATAATCAAGATAGGCATAATCTTATATTAAACTGTGCTCATGAGTTCTTTTGGGGTATAGGTCTATCTTTTCATACTCTCTATGCCATTATTCCATTATTTTTAAAACAACTTGGTGCTCCTCAGGGAATTTGCTTATCTGTTGCTGGATTGTGGTCAATTTTAGTTGCATTTCCACAATTATTCACAGCAATTATTGGTAGAAATATTAAAAATATAAAACGAACAGTAATTGGGGTTCATATTTTTGCTATGCCACCAATATTCTTTGCTGGGTTCATATTCGCCTTTTTTGCTCCAATTGGTCCATATTCTTGGATATTGTATTATATATGTTTCATTCTTTATGGAATAGGTATCGGCATCATTATTCCTATTTGGACTGAATTTCTTAATCATACATTTTCAATTAATAAACGTGGTAAATATCTTGGAATATCTTTTGCATGGAATAGCATCGGTGGTTTTTTTGGAGGATTTGCTGTCAGATTAGTTTTAAATAGTAATATACCATTTCCACAAAATTTTGGATGGGGATTTCTAATTTTTTTCACCTGTATTTTAATAGGGACGATATTGTTTAAATGGTATCATATAAAACTGGATAGAAATAATCATAAAAATAGATCTATAAATGATTTTTTATCTGAAACAAAATCTATAATAAAAACAAATTTTAATTTTCGTAATTATCTTATATCTAGAATGTTTCTTACTGCAAATTATCCAGCAATTAGTTTGTATGCAGTGTATACACAGAATAAGTTTGGTTTCGATATTAGTGAAGCTGGTGTTTTTGTTATTATAAATGTTATTGCTTCAGGTGCTGGCAGTTTACTTTCCGGGTGGATTGGAGACTTGTACGGTCACAAAAATTCAATTTTATTATCATTCATATCTTATTTAATGGCTCTTTTAGTTGCATTATTAGCTAATAATATGTTTCATGTTTATATTATTTTTTTATTTCTTGGTCTAGGATTAGGAGCATTTATGCCATCTGCTATGAATTTGATTTATAAATTTGCAGATGGAGGGGATAGCAAAATTTATATGGCTTTAACTGATACAATTTTGGCTCCATTCACTTTTTTAGCGATTACAATTGTTGGGAGTATTAGCGAATTTATTAATATGGAGATTATATTAATGGGGATTGGTGTTTTTTTATTAATAGGAATATTTATTATGATCTTTTTTGTAGATGATCCAAGCAATATGCATAAAAAACAAATAATATCTTATAATATTAGATAATATATTTTTACTTGCTTTTCGAATAAGACAGAGCTGAAATTACACCGTAGTCAAACACAGATGTTTAGGCTTAAATCATACCAAATCATCATTACCTCGGTCATCATAATGGCGTTATATAGCTGTATGGATGATAACCCCAATAGACATTTAGAATTAGCAAAATGGTATAACTCTAAAGGTCTTTACGATGAAGCTATATCTGAATATCGTGAGGTTATACGTCTTTATCCTGAGTCAACTCAAAATCTAAGTAGAGCAGAATATAATAACTTATCTTCTGCGCATTATCATTTAGCTTTAATGTATACAAAAAAAGGATGGTGGGAATTTGCATTAGATGCTGCAGAGTCAAGCTTCCAGTTGCAGCCAAATAATGATTCACATGAACTGGTAGATTTGATAAAAAAGCAAATAAGGTTAAATCAACCGTCTGATCCTTCTTAAGCTGAAGAAAGATATCTGAATTATACTAAAATGTTCCTGAGCGGTGCTCTCCTCCATCACAATAAATAATAGAGCAATTTATAAAATCAGCTTCTTGTTTTAATAATAATGAAATTGTATTTGCTATATCATCAGGGCTAGTGGTTCTTCTCATCGGATTACGTTTCTTAGTTTTTTCTATCCAATCTTCCCAATTATCAGTTATTTTTGTAAGAGCCCTTGTTGGGGTAATGCCTGCTTGTAAAGAATTTGCTGTTATACCATACCTCCCAAGTTCCCAACCTATTTGTCTTATTATAGCTTCCATTGCAACTTTTGCTACACTTACAGGGCCATATCCATCCATGGCTAAATAATTACCTTCGCTTGTTAATCCTAAAATTCGCGATCCCTGTCCTAGCAATTGCATATTAAGTAATTTTTGTGTCCAGTATAATAAAGAATTGCCCATAACATGAACAGTCATATCCATTTGTTTTTGAGTAACGGGTTTATCAGAAAAAAAGTTTGTTGTTGTTCCAAAAGCTATTGAATGTAGGAGTAGTTTTATTGATTGTCCTTTGGTTATCTCACTTATTTTAGGAATATATTCATCCATAACATCAACAGAAGCAGCATTTATATTCCAAAAAAATACTTTCCCATCGTTTATTTTTGATATTTCTTCCTTTAATAATTCAGCTTCTTTTTTAACCTCTCCGCGATCAAGATGAAATCCAATAATTCCATAACCATCTTTTGCTAATCGTTTTGCTGTTGCGCCCCCGTGCCCAGTTGAACAGCCTAATATTAAAACCCAATCAGTCATAAAAACTCCATATTTATTATATTGAATTTAGAAAAGAGTAATATGGAAACTAAGTTTCTTATATAAATTCCTATTTAATTTATTAGTGAACTATGAGTCGTAAGTCTTCATTTAACAAAAAAGATCTATTAGAAATTGCTAATGGGAAATTCATTAATAAGAGTATTGGGAAATTGCCTTTACCACCAATGTTAATGATAGATCGTATCCTAGAAATTTCAGAAACAGGTGGGGACTATGGAAAAGGTTATATAAAAGCTGAGCTAGATATATCTGAAAATGATTGGTTTTTTGAATGCCATTTCAAAAATGACCCTGTAATGCCTGGCTGTTTAGGGTTGGATGGGTTTTGGCAATTAATCGGTTTTTTTCTATCGTGGTGTGGGGGTAAAGGAAAAGGCAGAGCCTTGGGTGTAAAAGAATTAAAATTTAAAGGACAAGTAAGACCATACCATACAATTATAACGTATACGATACATATTAGAAAATTTATTAAAAAACCAACTTTTATGGCATGGGGAGATGCTAGCCTATCAGTAAAAAATAAAGAAATATATTTTGCAAAAAACCTACAGGTTGGATTATTTGAAAAACTAGTCTGGGATATTGGCATGGACCCATCTCTAGACCCCTTTTAATAATTTATATAAGTTAATAATATTATTTAATGTCTTTACGCTGCGGAATAATTGGGCTACCAAATGTAGGAAAATCTACACTGTTTAATGCTTTAACAATTTCAAATGTGCCAACAGAAAACTATCCATTTTGTACAATTGACCCTCATGTGGGGGTTGTAAAATTACCTGACGAACGATTAAGCTCTTTAAAAAAAGTTTATAACCCAAATCTTGTTACAAACTCAACTGTTGAATTTACAGATATAGCTGGTCTGGTAAAGGGCGCAAGTAAAGGTGAAGGGCTAGGTAATCAATTTTTAGGACAGATACGCCAAGTAAATACAATAATCCATGTGGTCCGTTGTTTTAAAGATGAAAATATAACACATGTAACTGGGAACGTTGATCCTATTGGCGATGTAGAAATAATCGAAACTGAATTGATCTTAGCGGATATACAAACACTTGAAAAACAATATCGAAAAACAGAAAAACTTGCAAAATCAGGAGATAAAAATAATCAGATAAAATTTTCATTAATTAGTTCCCTATTAGATCATTGTAATAATGGAAATAAAGCAAGAACTTTTACTACAAATAATGAAGAAATAGAAATTATCAGAAAGTTAAATTTACTAACGTATAAGCCCATACTGTATGTTGCCAATGTGAGTGAATCTGATATCGTAAATAATGAAATAAGTGATTTAAATAATAAATTATCTGAATACGCAAAAAAGGGTGGCAATATTTCTATTTCGCTATGCAGCAAGCTTGAACAAGAAATTGCAGTATTACCTGAAGATGAAAAAAAAATATATCTTAAAGAATATAAATTATCTGATCCAGGGTTGAATAAGCTTATTAAATCAGCATTTAATCTTTTAGGTCTTGAAACTTTCTTTACGGCAGGACCGAAAGAAGTACGAAGTTGGACTATAAAAAAAGGTTCCACTGCGCCATTTGCAGCAGGTGAAATACATACAGATTTTCAACGAGGTTTTATTAAGGCAGAAGTGATCAAATATACTGATTTAATAGAACATGGATCTGAAAAAGCCGTGAAAGAAGCTGGATTAGCAAAATTACAAGGTAAAGAATATGTAGTGTGTGATGGAGATTGTATTTATTTCCATTTTAATGTGTAGGTTTTTTTATGTGGTTCTTTATGATAACATCATATATATTAATTTTTCTTTCCGCTATTGGTTTAATATTAATTGGAATAAACCACTATGTTAATATTTGGCCTTCACAACATGTTTCATTTGATTTATTTGTCAGCTTAATTTTTATTGCTACTCAAACTTTGATTATTTTCTTTTTTGTGGGTGCTGGAGTTAATATAAAAGAGTACACATTATCAAAAGATAATAAATTTTATAAGGGTATTCTTGCTATTAAACGAAAGCTGTATCCCCCGACCCTTGCAGTAACTATATTATTTATGATTACTGTAATTGTTGATGGAGCATTTTTTCTGGGTAAAGTTAATGAATGGTGGTTTCATATATCTTATGTGCTCACATTATATTATTTTGTTAAATCATCAATTGAACAACATAAGGCATTTATTGGTACTACAAATATTGTTTTAGCTATGACTGAAAACGAAAGAGGAAATTAAACTTCTCTTTATCTATATAATTATAATAATTTATTCTTCGTCTTCATATTCTTCGTCTTCATATTCTTCGTCTTCATATTCTTCATAATAATTGGGAGGATATGCATACATTTGGGAATAATCCCACTCTTCATCTTCTTCATCTTCTTCATCTTCTTCTCTAGGCATTTCTTGCTTAACTACAATAACTTTTGGATCAGATTTTGTATTGTCAGTATTTTTAGATTTTTCTAAGGCTTTATTAACTAAAACAAGATCTTCCGAGCTTAATGAAGGTGCCGGTAACCCTGAAATATATTGACGGAAAATCATACCAATTATTCCCCCAAAAAATAATACGAGAAGAGCGATTAACGAACCATCAGATTTTAGTTCATAACCTCCAAAAATGTTTTGCGATATGCCATAGTTTAGAAATACAGCTAAGGATAATAAAACAATAAAAAGGATTAATATGTTACCCATTAAAGCTGGTGTAGTTGATTCAACAACAAGTATATACAACATCCATACTATCATACCTGCTATAATAAAAATAATCCCATTAAAATAATTGCTTGATAAAATAGATAGAACAAAGCCAATTAAAGAAGCAACTGGAATGATAAACCCAACACCGGTTTTTATATTATCTGCCATCAGCAAACGGGATAATCTTTGTAATTATAGTTTACCATGCTTGGAATTCTGATGAAAAATTGAATGTAATTCTTCCAAAAAACAAGATATTTCGAAATGAAGTAATATTTATATTATTTAATGAACAATTAGTTTCTTTTAACATATAAAAGATTTTAATACTTAATTTGAGTTAGCATCTTTTTTTAATAATGAATAAAACCATAAAGAAAATTAATATTGGTGTCATTGGTGTTGGTCACTTGGGAGAACATCACGTAAAACATTTAAAATCAATTGATAGTTTTAAATTAATTGGAATTCATGATATTAATGAAAAAAGGGCTAAGTCAATCGGAACAAAATATGGTATTCCACTATACAATAATATCAATGAATTAATTGAAGCATGTGATTCAATCTCTTTAGTTACTCCCACAGAAACACATTTTGATATTGCCTATCATTGTATTAAAGCTAAAAAACACATATTCATTGAAAAACCAATAGCTAAATCTGTAAACGATGCTGAAAAACTGTTAAAATTAGGAAATGATAAAAATGTGATAATTCAGGTTGGTCATATTGAAAGGTTTAACCCTGCATTAATTCCGCTAAATAATTACACGCTAAAACCAAAGTATATAGAAATACAGAGACTGGCTCCCTATAATATTCGTGGTACAGATGTGCCAGTAGTCTTAGATAAAATGATTCATGATCTTGACATATTATTATTTTTAGTAAATAGCGATATAGAGACAATTTATGCCAATGGCATATCAATATTAACTGATTCAATAGATATTGCTAATTCAAGAATTCGATTTAAAAATGGCACAATTGCTAATGTGACATCAAGTAGAGTGGCGCAAGACGATGTGAGAAAAATCAAAATATTTCAACAAGATCTCTATATTACAATTGATTTATTAATTGGATTAACAGAAGTATATCGTATTGTTGAGAAAAACGAAAAAAATATAACTGCAATAAAAGATGTTGATTTTGACTATCATGGAAAGAAAAAACACATTATATATGAAAAACCTAAAATATTATCTTTTGATGCATTAAAAGCCGAACTTGAAAATTTTGCTGATAGTATAAATGGTATTTCAAAGCCAATGGTTGATGGCGCTGCAGCAAAGAATGCATTGGAACTAGCAATAAAAATTGATCGAATGATCCGTGAGGATCTGCATTAATGGATACAGGCAATTTCCTATTTAAATATAGAAGTTATACGCCTATTCCTTTAGCTCTATATATATTATATAATTCTCATCCAGAGATTCAAAATGTATTAATAGGATTTATATTAATAGCCATTGGGGAATCGCTCCGTATGTGGGCAGTTAGTTATGCAGGAGGCATCACAAGAACCACAAATGTTGGAGCTCCATCATTATGCACATCAGGTCCATATGGCTATACAAGAAATCCTTTATATATAGGGAATATGGTTATTTACTCTGGGGTTGTGTTTGTTGCAGGTTCACTCAATATTTTATCCATGTTAATAGTAACATGGGCCTTTTTTATCATTCAGTATTACTTAATTATTAATCTAGAGCAAAATACGTTAATTGATATTTTTGGAAAAGAATACAAAAATTATATGAACAATGTGCCAATATTTTTCCCTCGATTAACATCATGGAAAAATAAAGATAAATATGTACCAATGAAATTTTCAAAAACAATAAAAACTGAAAAAAGGACCCTTCAAAATATAATTTTATTAATACTGATTATATATTTTAAACACTATTTAAAATGAAAAATAATAATTCTTACAAAGTCTTTATAGTAGCTGGAGAAGAATCTGGAGATTTACACGCATCTAAATTAGTGCAGCATATAAAAAAATATAATCAACACATTGAATTTTACGGTCATGGTGGAGATCGAATGGAAAAAGAAGGTGTGCAGATTATTGAACATATTAATAAGCTAGCAATAGTTGGATTTGTTGAGGTTGTAAAGTATCTGCCATTTATGATGAGTGTGATGGGGAAAACAATTAATTGGATAAAAGAGAATAAACCTGAACGTATTATTTTAGTTGATTATCCAGGTTTTAACTTGCGCTTAGCAAAAGAATCAAAAAGATTGGGGATTCCTGTTACATATTTTATATTGCCACAAGTCTGGGCGTGGAAAGAAAAAAGAGTCTCTATTTTAAGAGATAACGTAGATCAATGTTTATCAATTATTCCTTTTGAACAAGAATGGTTTGAAAAGCGCAATGTTAAAACCAGTTTTATAGGACACCCATTTATAGAATTGAAATATCCAAATTTATCTTTAGATTTTTATAAAAAGCATGACTTAGATCCAAATGATAAAATATTATCAATTTTCCCAGGGAGTAGACAGCAAGAAGTAAAGCAGCATTTACCAATTTTAATCAAGACAATTGAAAAAATAATGTTAGATATTCCTAATCTAAATGTTGTACTTGGGAAAGCTCCTGGCGTTTCCATTGGTAATATTCCCAGTTTTATTAAAATTGAAAGAGAGCACCCTCAATTTGCACTACAGTATGGAAATGCAGCATTAGTAGCCTCTGGTACAGCTACATTAGAATCAGCAGTTCTAGACATTCCAATAGTTGTCTTTTATCGTTTTTCCAGCCTAACATGGTTATTAGCCAAAAATATGTCAAGTGTGAAGTTTGCATGTATAGTAAATCTGATTGCAAATAAAATGATAGTACCAGAATTTATACAAAATAATATGACAGTAAATAATCTAGCAAACGCAATTATCCCGCTATTAAATAATACTGCTTCACGAAAGAATATGCTATTAGGATATGATCAAATAAGACGAACCTTAGGAATCCCTGGGGTTTATGATAGAGGCGCTCAAGAGATTATAAAAAGATTACCTATATGAAATCGATAAAATTATATTTACTATCAAAATTAGGAAAATGGATTGTATTATTGTTGTATAATACAAATAAATGGCGCATTGAGGGTGAGAATAATTATAAGAATTTAATTAATAATAATCAGTCAGTAATAATTTCAATTTGGCATGGTAGAGTTTTGACTTTTGTAAAACAATTGTCAAAAAAACAATATTACGCAGTTGCAGGTACACATAATGATGCAGAAATCATTTCTCGTATATGCCTAGATATAGGATGGAAAGTTATAAGAGGTTCAAGTTCGGATAAAGGGAAAGAGGCTTTTGAAGGTATTGTTAGTGCTTTGAATATCCCAGGTTCGTTGGTCGCAATGACACCTGATGGGCCGAAAGGTCCTGCTAAAATACCTAAAGCTGGGGTCATCAGGGCTGCACAAATGACTGGTGCCGCTATTATTCCTGCTTCAGCGTATTGTACAAAACATTGGGCATTTACCAATTGGGATACTTTTTATGTCCCAAAACCTTTTGGTCGCATTGAAGTTATCTATGGAGATCCTATATATTTTGATAAAAAACAATCTTTCGATGAATGCTTATCTATAATTAAAGAAGCAATGGATAACTTAGAACTATTAGTTGATAAACGCGTTCTTGTATAATTTTCTTCATAATTCCCACTTTCGTGTATTATTTTTCCCTTTAGCACTATTTTATTGGGGTATAATTTACTGGCGAAATATTTTTTATAATTTAGGGTTATTCGTTTCATATAATCTTCCATGCAAAGTTATTAGTATTGGCAATATCACTGTAGGTGGGACTGGAAAAACACCTGCGGTAATATTCTTTGCAAAATTCTTTAAACAACGTGGGTTTAAAGTTGGAATTTTAAGTAGGGGCTATGGAAGATCTTCAAAAGGAACAATTGATTTAAATTCAAAAAATATAAATAAAAAAGATTGGAAATATTTTGGTGAAGAACCTGTTTTAATAGCAAAGAAATTAATTAATATACCAGTAGTTATTGATAATAATAGATATAGGGGTGGCCAATATTTATTTGATAAATATAAACCACAATTAATTATCTTAGACGATGGTTTTCAACACCGATCATTAAATAGAAATCTTGATATAAATTTAATTAATGCAAATCAACCAAAACATATCTACAAATTATTACCTTACGGATTATTACGGGAACCATGGCAACACTTAAAAAGGTCTGATGTTGTAATAATAACTAAAATGAATATTAAAACTCCATCAAACTTTATTATTAATAAACTAAAATCATTAAATATAAATCACTATAATAGCAAATATGAACCATCTAATAATTTATTAGATATTAATGGGGGGGAAATTAATTTGACAAAGATGAAAAATAAACGAGCATTAGCTATCTCAGGTATTGGGGACCCTTTAAGCTTTGAATTAACGCTAAAAATGCAAAATATAGATTTTATTGATCATATAACTTTTAATGATCATCATGAATACAAAGATGATGACTTTTATTTTATTGAAAAAAAGATTTTAAATCACAAACCTGATTTTCTTATTACAACAGAAAAGGATTTAATTAAATTGAAATATGCTAATAAAAATATTATTAATAAGCTGTTTGCATTGCCAATGCAATTTTCAATATCAAAATTATGCTTAGATATTATATTACAAAAACTTGATCTTAATTAGATTTGGGCTGCTCCCCAAGCAAACATCATTCCTACAAAAGTTAACATAAGTGGCCACCCTGTATTAACAAATTGTCTTGCACTTGGGTTTTCAAAAGCGTGTATTTTAAACTCATGAGCAGTTGTTGCCCCTCTTTCATCTATAGCTGCAATAATTACGTCATTTGGCCCAAGCTGATTATTCCTTGGACGCCATTGTATTAAACCAGTTCTTTTATTAAATGTAGAATATTTTGGGAGTTTAATTGGTTTAAATTTTATCTTATCTTTATTCAAATCTTCTGCCACTAATTTATACCTATATTCATATCCGGTAAGAGCAACGGGTTTAGGAATAGAAATAATAGAAGGTGGAATATTTACAAAAACCTGCGATTTTTGAACATCCTCAGAATAACCATCTGTAGCTCGCACTGTAAACAAATGATTGTTTATTTGTGCCGCCCGAGGTATCCATACAACTTTGCCATCTTCAGTCATCTGCATACCTTGTGGTGCTTTTAAAAGCTCATAAACTAATTCAGAATTTGAGTTTTTATCTTCAACTTGAATTTGGTATCTATAAACCTCATCTACTAAAGCTGATTTAGGGGCATTAGATACAATTACAGGTTTATGGTTTACATAAATTTCATAGGTTTGTTCATCTTTCATATATCCATCTGAAACTAGAAGTTTAATTGTATGAGAATCGTGTTGCTCGGGACCTGGTGTCCAATTAATTATACCGGAATACTCATCAACTTCCATGCCATCAGGAAATTCTAGGAGTGTATATTTTATAGGACTTAATCTTTCAACAATTACCTTTGGCGGCTTACCCTTTGATCCCTGAAAAAATTCCCATAATAGATCTTTTATCCCTATCGTTCTATCATCAACAGTCTTTATTAATATATAAAGTCTTTCATTTTCCCAAAAAATATTATTAACATATTTTTTTGCATTTAATCTTGAAAAAGCACTTGATTCAGGCTTGTCGTTATCTGTTAAATAAATTTCCTCAGCGCTTTCCCATTCACCAATATACCTTCCGATATTTTCTTGATAAACATCATCAGTTATATCAATCGAGTAGATTCTAACTGAATTAATTTCATCTATGCGTATAGTCTTATCGTAAGGAAGCAAGGCACTCTTATTTTTATCCGAATTCAATATCCTATATTGATAGGGTTCCCCTAAATTAGCTGTCATAGGAGGGACAGATACTATTTTTATAGGAGCATTAACATAAAAGTCTGAATCTATAAAATATGTTTCCTTTCCATCTGTAATCTCTAGCCTCATATGTGAAAAATCAAGTTCTTCATCTGTCGGATCCCAACGTAATCTCCATGTAAAAGGGTCTATTCTCATTCCCTCAGGTAATTCTAATGATGTAATAGTTAATTTATCAGCCATATTAGGATCTGAAATTTCTAATTGAAAATCCCAGGTTGATCCAACATTGACCACATTAATAAGTGGTGGTGCAGAAGAAATAATAGGTGGATGATTAACAAATACTGCCACATTTTGAGTATCTTTTGCAACGCCATGGCTAGCTTCTATAGCAAAATATTGAGTATCTAATTGGGTGGTTTCTGGTGTCCAATTAATAAAATTATTTTTATTAATTAACATACCAATCGGGGCATGAAGTAATTTAACTTTGATTTCCTGAGATAATTCAGGCCTCCATACATCTACTTGATATTGATAAGGTTCATTCACTTTTAAATCAACAAGCGGTCTTGAAATAATTTTCACACCAGCTCTTGCATATAATTTAAATTCTTGTATATCGCGATCGAACCCATCTGTAGCAATAAGTCTTACATCGTAAACATTTACATCTGCACTGTCTGTTTTCCATACTAAACTACCATTTTCGCCTAGAATCATATCATCTGGAGCAAATTCGAGAAAATATCTAATGTTTTTATCAATATTTCTATCTCTTACTACAGGGCTATAAGCGAATGTAGAGTTCGCGACAAATTCTGTTAGAACGGGTTTGGTAACAAATTTTGGTGGATCATTAACATAAATCCACAAATATTCATCATCTCCTTCTAATTCTGGAATGATCTGGTATGTTAATAGTGAATCTTTAATGGTTGCTTCTAATGAAACCGATTCCCCTATTTTCATCTCTACTCTATATCCTAATTTATAGGCTCCTAACTGTGTGTCATCGGGGACCCATTGAATAGATCTACTTTCATAATGAAAAAACATTCCCTTAGGCGGAGGAGTTAGCCAGCGAAAACTATAAAATTGGCGAGCCGCATCCTCAGGTATCTTATAAGTAAAAAGTTGGTTTTCAGTTAGAATATGTCTAGGTAAAATATCTTTTGGCAACATCTGACCGGTCGTAGCAGGAGGTTTAGGGAGCTTTGGCAAATCCATAGCATGTTTAATTTCTGGAAATAGGTCTATTAAATCAATCTGTTCATCTAAAGCAGTTATGACATCTTCTTCATCTGGAGATGGAATATCAATTTTAATCTTACCAATTTCCGTTAAAAAAACATTGCTTGCTTGACCGTTCCAGCTTGAAGCAATTATGGATCCAGTATATACACCTTTTTCAGTAATAGGAATAATATTAAAAACCTGTGCACCAGCTGTATCAGTTTCCAATGTAAAATAGCTAGTTTTTAACCCAACTGTATCCAAAGATCCTATAGCCATTGTTATCATATTCATTTCTCCAGAAACAAGGAATAGATCATTCACATTATCTAAATTAATATCAACAACACTCATATCAGATAAAGGACCTGCATCAATAGGCAAAACATCAATGGCAACAGTGGCTGGAGACAAAGTCATAGCAACTACATGTCCAGACTGAAAAGGCAAAAGAATATCTTTAAATCCATCAGAATCCCAATCAGAAACAATTATGGACATGGGCAAAAGTCCGTTTATTCCCGTTATTATTTCTTGTTTAGCGTCTCCTAAAACCAGTCTTCCATTACGATTAAAATATGGTTGAATTTTTAGAACATTCCCCTCAGGGCTAAAACAAATTATTTCATCATATCCATCATTATTCCAATCAATAGATTTACCATATACAAAACCTACTCCTGTGCTTAGTGCGGTTGGCTCTAAGCGCTCTATCATAATCAAATCGCCTTCACTG
>CERL01021505.1_pt1 | contig 25149 bp, 19 predicted proteins | sample 530811 | NCBI WGS metagenome assembly CERL01 (sample SAMEA2620995, study PRJEB7988) | marine metagenome | isolation source: saline water (ENVO:00002010), including
ACGCTTTATTATTTTTGATAAATCACAAGGCAAGGCTGCAGTAGAAGCATTAAAAGAGACCGTGCAAGGCGAAGTGTTTGACGCCTTGCTCATGATGCAAGTAGCGTTACGAGCCAATTTAGCCTCTCGCGTGATAAGAGCGAAAACACGAATAGGCTTTGACTGGGCGCGCAGTAAAGAGTTGCACTGGTTGTTTGCCAATAAGCGAGTGGCAGCGCACCAACACGCCCATGTATTAGAAGGCTTTATGGATTTCGCCGATGCCCTTGGCGTCCCCCCGTCTGATCCTCTACAGTGGAATATTCCAGTGTCTGAAGAAGATGCACAATGGGGCGAAGGGCAAGCGCAAGCACTAGGCAAGTATGTGGTCATTGCACCCGCCGCCAGTAAAGCAGAAAGAAATTGGTTGCCAGAAAGATACGCTGATATTGCAAATTATATCAATGGCAAAGGGGTGAGTGTGGTATTGTGCGGCGGCCCAGGCAAGCTAGATAGGGAAACCGCCGATGCTGTGCTTGGGCATAATGCAAAAATAGCGCAAGACTTCACGGGTAAAACCTCGTTACATCAGTTGCTTATGTTACTAAAGCATGCCGAGTTTGTTATTGCTCCTGATACCGGCCCTGCCCACATGGCCACCACAGTAGACACACCAGTGGTTGGGCTTTATGCCCATTCTAACCCTCGTCGAACTGGCCCATATAAAAGTATTCATCGCGTAGTGTCAGTCTACGATGACTGTATTTTGCAGCAAAAAGGTAAGCCTTGGACGGCATTACCTTGGGGCGCGCGAGCGAAGGGCAATGATTTGATGGAAAAAATAACGTTGGACGCGGTAATTGAACAAGTTGACGAACTCTTTACTTAAGTTCACTTAAATGCGTTAATTTTAAGCAAAATTTTAAATCATTATCTAAACTTGAGAAAGCGGTGATAAAAAACCTATTAAAGCAGGGAGACGTAACATTGAAGACGACGTTCGCGTTGTTGTGGAAATGGCGTAAATACTTACGTTTTCCCTCCCCAAAGCATATAGCTTTTATTGTTCTAGTGTTAAGCACTTGGTCGTTAAACGCGCAGGCAGATCAAACAGTGGTGGTCATTAACCCCAGTGTGGCCAAGCCTACCTTAACGCAAGTTGAACTTCGCCAAATATTCACAGGGCATCTTCAATACTGGGAAGACGGGAACAAAATCCATGTCTTTGTATTAGAAGATAACGACCCTTTACACAAAGCGTTCTGTCGGGAAACGTTGAAGATGTTTCCCTATCAACTATCACGTTTATGGAATCAGTTGACGTATTCAGGGCAAGGAGTCACGCCTACCCGCGTTTCATCGAAAGAAGAACTCATTGAACGGCTGGAAAAAACCCCCGGTGCTATCGGCTATATGCCCTCGGGAGTAGTGTCAAAGGCGAGAATGGTGAAGGTGGTATCACAATGACGTATTTTTATGGATTAATGACGGCGCTATGGTTGTGTTGTGTTTCTTTTAGTGCCAATGGGCAAGAATCTTCAAATCTGCAATGGCACGGTTACTTTTCACAAGGTATTACACAATCGATAGACAGTGATTTCATTACAAGCGATAACCAAATTAGCGCCGAGCTTACCGAAATTGGCCTAAATGGGCTGTATCAGGTAGCCAGTAATATCTCGATTGCAGGGCAGGTGGTTTACCTCGACGGCGGCAATAGGTTTGAACAGGGCAGTCGACTCGACTATCTATTTATCGATTGGACTGTTGACGATATCGCCGGCTGGCAAGCACAAATTCATTTAGGTCGCTATAAAAACAGCCACTGGTTGTATTCCGTTACCCGTGACGTTCCCCAAACTCGGGATACCGCGGTACTGCCTCAATCGGTTTATTTCGATGGTTTTCGCGACGTAGCCCTAGGCAGTAACGGTATTCAAACCCGCTTTAGCAAATACACCGACAATCATGTGTGGGAAGTTAACTGGAGTTATGGTCGCTCGACTATTAACGAAGAACAGCGGGATTACCTATTAGGCAGCTTAGCGTTGGGGAAAATAAAACAAGATTTTGTGCATCAGTTTAGTGTGTTTTGGCAACCAGCTTCAATGAACTGGAAGCTGGGGGCAAGCTGGTTAGATTCAGATTTCGAATACATCCCCCTTGAACAAGATAATCGTTTTGCAGGGATGTCCAACATACGCCGCTTTATGATTTCAATGCAGTACTTTAGTGAGAACTGGGAGCTCAGTTCGGAACTGCTTAGGGAAATACAAGACTTTAATGGTGTATTTACCCCTGACTATTACGACAAGCGCACCGGTGAAGGCGGCTTTGTGCAACTACGCTATCTGTTTTCTCCACGGTTTAGCGGTTTGGTGAGTTACGACAGTTACACCAATGACGTGGACGACCCCAATGGCGTGCAGTTGGAATTGGAAAGTGGCGGTACTGTGCCTTCTTACTTTGGTTATATGGATACCACTGCCGTGGGCTTGCGTTGGGATATTGCGCCTAAATGGCGATTACAAGCAGAGCACCATTGGGTAGACGGCGCCACACGCGCTGTTAGCTTGCTTGACCCTGACATTGCCGACCATACTGAAGAAACATGGCGTATGTGGTCTATACAGCTGATGTATTGGTTTTAGGTCTTCTCTATGCAAGTAAAACTGTCGTTTACGACAAAAACGATTTTAATCTTACTGGCCATGGTGCTAACGGTAACCGTTGTTATCTCCACCATGCTTATTCGAGAATCTGAATCAAATATTACCTTTCAGCAGCAAGAAGAGCAGGTGTCGAATCAACGCCGTTTACAGCTTTTCTCTGATGTGCTGCATAGCAGAATGGTCATGTGGGTAGATACCTTCTCCCAAGCTGAATTAAAAAACCATCAAGATTTATCAAAACTGGCGCTTGCACTAAAAGATACGCAAGAGTACCTCATGCTCAACTTTCAGGTTGAGTCATTGTTTTTGTTTGACGAATACGGCGTGGTGGGAGACAGGCAAGCTGAACCCCCAGTGTTTGTTCAACGTCTGGTTAAAAGTACGCAAACCACGCTGGAAAGCAAAACCCTAGTTACCTGCGACCTCATTTGTCGTTTTTACTTGTCGGTTCCCATCATGACCTCAGATGATGTGGTGCCTGTGGTGGTCATGTCCACATCGATGCGCGAGATATTGTCGTTGTTTAGCCGCTCAACCGACGCGTACAAATTAGCAATGGTGCAATTCACCACCACCGAACACGGCACTAAGGTATTGAGTTTATCCAGCCAATTAGCGCCGTTAAACAGAGAATACCTTAACCGGGTTATTGATGCCTTGCCCAGCGACTGGAACCCAGATGAGCTGGTAATAAGAGGCCAGCGGGTTACCCACAATAACCAAGATTTACTGGTGAGTTTACTGCCTTTCCCATACACCTACGCGAATAATGATCACCCCTATTTGCTGGTGGTAAGAGACATCAGTGTGCTATTAAAGCAAAAAGCCCAATACGAGCTTTTAGTGATAGCCTCTGCCGCGGGGCTTTTCGTGGTGTTTTCTTTACTGTTATCCTTGTTTCTCAATCAATATCGCACCCGCCTTATTGCGGTTAGTGAACGCTTACCCATGCTTGCGCAGCACAACTTTAAAGAGTTTTACGCGCTATCAGCGCGGCGAAGTATCAGCCCAGCCTTTCGATTGACCGACGAACTTGATGTGGTAGAGCAAGCGGCGAATGATTTGGCTAAACAGCTAGAAGACTTCGACGGGCAAATGGCCATAAACACCGCGAAGCTTGAGAAAATGGCTATGTTCGATGTGTTAACCGGGTTGCCCAATCGAAACATGCTCACCTTTCAGATAGAGCAGCAACTGGCGCTTGCCGCTCGTGATGATCGTCTAGTGGCACTGATGTTTATGGACTTAGACGACTTTAAAAAGGTAAACGACAGTTATGGTCACGACGTGGGAGACAAACTGTTAAAAGCCGCCGCCATGCGTATCTCTAAACCCATAAGAGAAACCGACATTGCCTCGCGTTTTGGTGGCGATGAATTTGTGGTGTTGTTATCTGACATAGACACAAAAGAGCAAGTGACGCTGGTGGCCAAGAAAATCATTGCCGAGTTTGCCCAGCCGATTGAAGTTAATAAGCTGCAATTTTATGTGTCTATTAGTATTGGCGTGGCGATTACACGCCAAGCAAGGGCTACACCAGTAGAACTGCTACGTCATGCTGATATTGCCATGTATGAGGCCAAAGCTAAAAAGGGCACTGGCTATCGGGTATACGACGCCACCATGAACCTTAAAGTCATGAAAAAGGTAGAGCTTGAAGCAGAAGCGCGAGTGGCTTTACGAGAAAATCAGTTTAGCTTGGCACTGCAACCTCAATTAGACCTTAAAACCCACAAGTTGCTCGGGTTTGAAGCCTTACTGCGTTGGTATCACCCTGATAAGGGGCATATTTCACCCGCTGAGTTTATTCCGTTATTGGAAAACACCGCGTTTATGCTAGAACTGGACTATTGGGTGATTAACAAAGCCACCCAACTCGTGCGCGAACTCAACGCGAATGGTTACCCAGGCATAAAAGTGGCCATTAACCTATCCGCAGCGCAATTCTTAGACCCCAGCTTGCCTAACTTCTTACAGCAGCAAATTATCAACAATGACATTGCGCCATCTCAAGTGTGTTTAGAGCTTACCGAAACGGTATTGGTTACCGATATTGAACGCGCCACCAGTGTGATGCGTAAAATTCGTGAAATGGGATGTATGCTGGCTATTGACGACTTTGGTACCGGCTACTCTTCATTGAGCTACCTGAAATCGCTACCGGCAGACTACATAAAAATTGATCGTTCCTTTATTTCTAACATTACAGAAAACGCCGATGACAGAAATATTGTGCATTCCACCATTTCTATGGTTCGAAACCTTAATCTGCAAGTGATTGCTGAGGGTATCGAAACCATTGAGCAACACGAAATGCTGTGCCATTTTGAGGCGCATCAAGGGCAGGGCTATTTAATTAGTCGCCCCATTCCTGAAACGGAACTTTGGAATACGTTAGAAGACAAAGTGAGTTCTGGTGTGTGGAAAAGCACGATTTAACTGCAAGTAGTCGTGAAAACTTGCAAGTGTGCGCAAATATTTACACATACGAATTTTGACACCGTAAAATCCGCCCTTTGGTGGTATACCCTCTATTTGGGTTTCTTTAAAATACCCTTTTTAGCATAACGGGAGACAGGCATGTCTGCGGCATTTATCTCGCATCTAAACGCACAAATTTCAGCCACGAAAGATGAGGGCTTGTATAAAAAAGAGCGCGTTATTACCTCTCAACAGCAAGCCGATATCGACGTGGCGAATGGCGACCATGTCATTAACTTTTGTGCCAATAATTATTTGGGGCTCGCTAATCACCCCGACCTTATAGACGCGGCAAAGCAAGGCCTAGATTCCCACGGGTTTGGTATGGCGTCGGTGCGCTTTATCTGTGGAACCCAGGATATTCACAAACAGCTAGAGGCTGAAATCAGTGATTTTCTAGGGACTGAAGACACCATTTTGTATCCCTCTTGTTTTGATGCGAACGGCGGTCTTTTTGAAACCCTGCTAGGGCCAGAAGATGCGATTATTTCCGATGCCCTCAATCATGCCAGCATTATTGATGGCGTGCGCTTGTGTAAAGCGAAGCGCTACCGCTATGCCAACAACAATATGGAAGCCCTTGAAGATCAGCTTAAACAAGCTGATGCCGATGGCGCACGCTTTAAAGTGATTGCTACAGATGGGGTATTTTCCATGGACGGCGTGATTGCCGACCTTGCCAGCATCTGCGACCTAGCAGACAAATACGACGCCCTTGTTATGGTAGATGACTGCCACGCTACTGGCTTTTTAGGTGAGTCTGGCCGCGGTAGCCATGAGTATTGCGGGGTAATGGGTCGGGTAGACATTATTACCGGTACCCTAGGCAAAGCCATGGGCGGTGCGTCTGGCGGTTATACTTCGGGTAAAAAAGAAGTGGTTGAGTGGTTACGCCAACGCTCGCGCCCTTATTTATTTTCTAACTCGGTGGCGCCACCTATTGTTGCCGCGTCGCTTAAAGTGTTTGAAATGATGAAACACGGCGACGAGTTACGGGCACAGTTATGGCGAAATGCCGAGCATTTCCGCACTCGCATGGAAGAGGCTGGCTTCACCCTAGCCGGTAAAGACCACGCTATCATTCCCGTTATGCTAGGCGATGCGCGCACGGCCAGCAACATGGCTGATAAACTGCTGAGCAAAGGCATTTACGTTATTGGGTTCTCTTATCCTGTAGTGCCTAAAGGGCAAGCTCGTATTCGTACGCAAATGTCGGCGGGGCACTCAATTGAACATGTCGATAAAGCGGTAGACGCCTTTATTGAAGTGGGCAAAGAAATGGGAGTGATTGCATGAAGTCGTTAGTGAAAGCGAAAGCGGAAAAAGGGATTTGGCTGCAAGACACGCCAGAACCCGAAGTAGGGCATAACGACCTACTCATTAAAATTAGAAAAACCGCCATTTGCGGTACCGACATGCACATATACAACTGGGACGAGTGGTCGCAAAAAACCATTCCTGTTCCCATGGTGGTAGGCCACGAATACGTGGGCGAAGTGGTTGGTATGGGGCAGGAAGTACGCGGTTTTAACCTAGGTGATCGGGTATCAGGTGAAGGCCATATTACCTGTGGTCATTGCCGTAACTGCCGCGCTGGACGCCGTCACTTGTGCCGCAATACTGAAGGTGTAGGGGTAAACCGCCCTGGTGCATTCGCTGAATACTTGGTTATTCCAGCGTTTAACGCGTTTAAAATTCCAGACAACATTAGCGACGAGCTAGCGTCTATTTTCGACCCCTTTGGTAACGCTGTTCACACCGCACTAAGTTTTGACCTAGTGGGTGAAGATGTACTTATTACCGGTGCTGGCCCTATTGGTATTATGGCCGCAGCGGTTGCCCGCCATGTTGGCGCGCGCCATGTGGTGATTACCGATATCAACCCATATCGCTTAGCGCTAGCAAAGAAAATGGGCGCCACACGGGCGGTAGACGTGAGCAAAGAAGACCTACAAGAAGTGATGAACGAGCTAGGAATGTCGGAAGGTTTCGACGTTGGGCTTGAAATGTCAGGAGTGCCTGTCGCACTGCGAGATATGCTGAATAAAATGAACCATGGCGGAAAAGTGGCCATGTTAGGCATACCGCCACAAGACGTGGCTATCGACTGGAATCAGGTGATATTCAAAGGGCTGATTATTAAAGGCATATACGGGCGAGAGATGTTCGAAACCTGGTATAAAATGGCCAGCTTGCTACAAAGTGGCTTAGATTTATCGCCAATTATCAGTCACCGCTTTTCAGTTGATGACTTCCAGAAGGGATTTGATACCATGGGCTCAGGGCAATCAGGTAAAGTTATTTTGGACTGGCAATAATGACAACGTTTTCTCATATCAGCGTACAAGATGTCGCTAACTTCGACGGCGACGTGGCCATCGTGGATATACGCGACCCGCAATCGTACGCCAATGGTCACATGCCAAATGCATCACCGTTGAATAACGACAACTTTTCAGCTTTTGTTGAAAACACGCCCAAAGACACCCCCGTGGTTGTGGTGTGTTATCACGGCATTAGTAGCCAGCAAGCGGCACAAGTTATTGCACAGCAAGGTTTTGCTGAGGTATATAGCATGGACGGTGGCTTTGAAGCGTGGCGAGCGAATCAATCTGTGGTTACAGAGTAATTGTGAGCCACCCTTTAATTGCGTTTCGCCAGCAAGGAGTTGCACACCTTCTGGCGAATTACCTAAAAAGCGAAAATATTGCCTGTTCAGTTAGCCCCACGGACGCCGGCGACGAATATGTGATATTGCTTAACGACGAATCACAAGCGTTGAAGGCGCGAGAAATTACCGAGCAATTTTTAAGCGACCCCAATAACCCTAAATATCAACAAGCCGCATGGCAATATGGGGACAAGGTTAACCTGCTTCCTCAAGCGTCTGGCTTTAATATTAAAGCGCTCTTCCTAAATGCCCTGAACACCCCCTTAACCACACTGATCTTCACCATTTGTGTGTTGGTGTATGGTTTTTCATTACTCGGGTTGTTTAGCCCCATCGCGCAACATTTGCTTATGCAGCCTCTATCGGTATTGGCCGACAACAACCAGTGGTGGCGATTGCTCGGGCCCGCATTTATTCACTTTAGCGTACTTCATATTGTCTTTAATCTGCTTTGGTGGAGTACATTAGGCGCAAAAATAGAGCAGGCATTTGGCAGTAGTATGTTGCTATTGGTGTTTGTTGTGTCGGCGGCCACGTCGAACATAGCGCAAGCTTTCTTTACCGAGCCTGTGCAAGCCAACCTGCTGCTATTTGGTGGTTTGTCTGGTGTGGTGTATGCAGTAATGGGCTTTGTATGGTGGCTTGGATGGTTAAAGCCGCAATGGGGCTTACAACTGCCCAACGCGATTGTGGGCTTTATGTTGGTATGGCTGGTGTTAGGTTATGCAGATATTTTGTGGGTAAATATGGCCAATGCAGCGCACACCGCAGGTTTAATCACCGGGTGCGTAATGGCGGCCTTAATATCGTTATTGGCAGATAAACGTAACGCGTCACGCTAGGTTTATCTCGCCTTAAACTAGCCCTGATTTAGCCTTGGTATAGGTACTTAGTGAAAATAACGTTTTTCACCACTTCACCACCTGTTTCTTGGCGCATATGATCTTGTAATGCTTTTAAAATGGCGCGACGAATATCTTCACGGCCGGTAAGAGACTTCACTTTTTCTTCCGGTTGGCGGCCAAAAATTTCAATGGCAGTGGCGCGCAGAAGCGGCATGTGATGTTCAGCCACTTCTAAGTTATCAACATCGTTGATCATCAGCTCTACCGTTACCCTAACATAGCCTAGCTTGCGAGCACTTTGGCCCACATAGTTAGTCACTATGTCTGGCTCTAAACCTAGGTAGGCGTAGGTTGCTTTATCCTGCGCAAACGAAGGCGAGAGTACGCCGCCAAATAAAAGGCAGGTGGCAATGAATCTGAAAACGCGAATCTTCATCATGGAATGAACAAAAACCAAATTAAAAGGTATAGATTGCTAGTGTAGCAAAACATGCAATAAACACACTACTGCAAAAGTAGAAGCATTCAAGCAAAATCAATATCATAAAGGTATAGTTGAGCATAACAGCGCATTAACGTTTAAAGAGAATGGTAAACACACACACACTCATTATTTCAAATAGGCATACCCTGTGAGCTTCGCAGGTGGTTTCCCAGTGGGGCTATCGGTAGATTGGCACGCACCAAATACTATAAGCATTCCAGATGCGTATTTGAAAAACTGGCTATTAGATACCGGCTCGCTCACCGAACGGGTTCAGTCTTTGTGCCATCAGTTTTCGCTCACCCTGTTAGGGCAGCAAACCATTACCCCTCATCAAAACGAATTGTCGTTACTAAACCGTGGCGCTGAACAGGCCTTTCAAGTGCGAGAGGTTCTGCTGTGTGGTAACAATACCCCCTGGGTGTTTGCACGCTCAGTTATACCGCAACAAATGGTAGAGGCAGAATTGGCGAATTTAGGGCAGCAACCTTTAGGTAAGCGGCTATTTAACGATGCGCGTTTTGTTCGTTCAGCCTTTCAGCTTTGTAAGTTATGTTCAAGCAGCATGGGCTACAGCAAAGCGCAAACCCTGTGGGGAAGGCGTTCACTATTCACTTTAAACAATCAAAAGATGATAGTGGCAGAGGTGTTTCTTCCCGATGCACCGGTTTACGACTCAAGGTATCACTATGAAATTTAGTTTAAGACGCAAAAATTTATCTGCTTACTACCGATTAATGCGGTTAGACAAACCTGTTGGCATTTATCTTCTTCTGTGGCCCACACTATGGGCGCTGATTGTGGCGTCTAAGGGCCTGCCTTCTTTGTGTATTACGCTTATTTTTTTGGCGGGAGTGGTGGTGATGCGTTCTGCTGGATGCGTTATTAATGATTACGCCGACAGAAAAGTAGATGGCAGCGTAAAGCGCACCGAAAACAGGCCACTGGCCAATGGTGAAGTACAGGCTAACGAAGCCTTAAGCTTATTTTCATTACATATATTGGCCGCATTCTTTCTGGTACTTATGCTGAACTGGCAAACCATGGCGCTGTCGGTTGTGGCGCTACTGTTAGCCGCAAGCTACCCGTTTATGAAGCGTTACACGCACTTGCCTCAGGTTGTGCTAGGCGCAGCATTTGGCTGGGCAATACCGATGGGCTTTATGGCGGTGATGGAAACCGTACCCGCTTATGGTTGGTGGCTATTTGCCGCCAATTTATGTTGGACAGTGGCCTACGACACCATGTATGCCATGGTAGATAGAGACGACGACATTAAAATAGGCGTTAAATCTACGGCGGTGCTGTTTGGCCGATACGATGTAACCATGATAGTGGCGTTACAGGCGTGCATGCTTGCTATTTTATTGGGTGTAGGGCAAATGATTGATGCCAGCTGGCCATACTATGTGGCGTTAGTGATAAGTGCTTTACTGTTTTATCGCCATTACCAATTTATAAAAGGCAGAACGCGAGAAGGTTGCTTTACAGCGTTTATAGAAAACCACCAAGTAGGGTTAGTGATAACCTTAGGGCTGTTACTTCAGTACTGGCTGGCGTAGCTGGCTAATTAACCTAAAGCGTGGCGAAAGAAAGCTTAGGCGAATGCGTATAAAGAAGAGCGCGGTTGGCAACGTATTGCCAACCGATTAAATGTGAATTTAGTCTGCTTGCGTGTTTTCTAACACGGCAATGCGCGCTTCCATCGCGTCGAGTTTTTCACGGGTGCGAATAAGCACTTGGCTTTGAATATCAAACTCTTCACGGGTGACTAAATCGAGTTTAGACAGTTGAGTTTGAAGCACTTGTTTAATTTTACCTTCGGCCTCTTCAGCCATATTGCGCACACCTGGTGGAACGGCATCTGCAATCTGTTTTGCTAAATCTTCGAGTTTTTTCGGATCCAACATGGAATTCCCTTATAATGCGCTGCGTCAAAGTATGTGGTCTATTCTATCGGCATAGCCATATCTTGCAATGAAAACTATGACACCACCATTATCTATTCGGTTTTAGGAAGGCAATGAAACTTAACGAAGCGCAAGAATCTGCTGTCACTTTTGTCTCTGGACCCTGTTTGGTTTTAGCCGGGGCAGGCAGCGGTAAAACTCGGGTTATCACCAATAAAATCGCGCATTTAGTCAGAAATTGCGACATGCCCGCGCGCTATATTGCTGCCGTTACCTTCACCAATAAAGCCGCGCGTGAAATGAAAGAGCGGGTGGCACAAACCTTAGGCAAGCCTGAAGCTCGCGGGCTAAAGGTGTCTACCTTTCACACCTTAGGGTTAACCATAATTAAAGCCCACGTGAAAGACCTGGGGCTAAAGCCTGGGTTTTCTTTATTCGACGACAAAGACTCGTTGTCGCTATTGACCGACCTCACCCGGGAAACCCTTGACGGCGATAAAGATCAGTTATCTTTGCTGCAAAGCTGCATCTCTAATTGGAAGAACGACCTTATTTTGCCAGACGCGTTACTCAAGCAAGCGCAAAGTACGGGCGAACGTGAATTTGCCGAAGCTTACAAGCGTTACCAAGATAACCTAAAAGCTTACAATGCCTTGGATTTCGACGACCTTATTTTACTGCCCACCTTGTTGCTTAAAACCAGCGAAACCGTGCGGGCTAAGTGGCAAAACAAAATCCGCTACTTGTTGGTAGATGAATACCAAGATACCAACACCAGCCAATATGAACTGGTGAAGTTGCTGGTGGGAGAGCGTGCCCGCTTTACTGTGGTAGGCGATGACGACCAATCTATTTATTCTTGGCGGGGAGCAAAACCACAAAACTTGCACCTACTACAGCAAGATTTTCCTCGGTTAAATGTTATTAAGTTGCAGCAAAACTACCGCTCTTCCGGGCGAATACTGCATTGCGCGAATATTCTTATTCAAAACAACCCGCACTTATTCGACAAAACTCTGTTTTCCGAGCTGCAATACGGCGAACCGCTTAAGGTAATAGAAGCCAAAAACGAAGAGCACGAGGCCGAGCGCGTAGTGGCCGAACTGCTGGCCCATAAGTTTATGAATGGCAGCCAGTTTAAAGACTACGCCATTTTGTACCGAGGCAACCATCAAAGCCGCTTATTTGAAAAGCTGCTGATGAGTAACCGCATTCCTTACAAAATAAGTGGCGGTATGTCGTTTTTTGGCCGCGCCGAAGTAAAAGACATCATGGCTTACTTGCGCTTGCTAGTGAATCAAGACGACGACAACGCCTTATTACGAATAATCAATACGCCAGGGCGGGGCATAGGCCGCGCCACGCTGGAAAAGCTGGGTAACTTTGCTAACAGCTTAGGTGTGTCTATGTTTGAAGCGGCCACCCATGCCAATTTAAATAGTGTACTGCCCGACAAAGCCTTCCATGCAGTGTCTGGCTTTGCCCGTTGGATTGTAGAGCTAAGCGACAATGCAAACAGGGGCGATACCGCCGATGCGGTTCGCAGCATGATCCGCACCATGGGCTACGAAGAGTGGTTGTACGAACAAAGCGCCAGCCCAAAAGCCGCTGAAATGGCCATGGCCAACGTGAGTACCTTATTCGGTTGGGTAACCGACATGCTAGAAGGTAACGAATTAGAAAGCCCAATGACTCTGACTGAAGTGGTTAATCGCCTAATTCTTCGCGACATGATGGAACGAGGCGAAGACGACGGTGAAGGCGATCAAGTGCAGCTTATGACCTTACATGCCTCTAAAGGGCTAGAGTTCCCCATTGTCTTTTTAGTGGGGATGGAAGAAGGGCTATTGCCCCATCAAAGTAGCATAGACGAAGACAACGTAGAGGAAGAGCGCCGCTTAGCCTACGTGGGCATTACCCGTGCACAGCGCGAACTTATTTTTAGTTTGGCAAAAGAACGCCGACAATTTGGGGAAATTATACACCCTGAACCTAGCCGCTTTTTGTTCGAACTGCCGGCAGACGACGTGCAATGGGAAAACCAAAAGCCTAAGGCCACCAAAGAAGAACGCCAACAAAAAGCTCAAGTGGGGATTGCAAACCTACGGGGAATTTTAAACAAGAGTTAAGTGCCGCTAGCTGGCAAGCTGTTTCATGTCTAACACCTTAGGCTGTTTCAGTATTTTGCCTTGGGCGTAGTTACATTCTATTTCAGTTAGCGCAGATAACTGTGCGGTTGAGTCTACGCCTTCTGCAATAACCTTAAATTTAAGGTGCTCAGAAATAAGCATAACCGACTGAATAAGCTTAAGATTACGCTGCGAACGCGGCAGCGACTTCACAAACCTATGGTCTATCTTTATAAAGTCGAAGGGGTAGGCAAATAAATAGCTTAATGACGCAAGCCCACTACCAAAGTTATCCAACACCAAGGTAATGCCAGCACGCTTCAGTTTTTTAATGGCCGGTAAAATATACTGCGAGCGACGATTTAAATCGTTTTCATCAAACTCAAAAACCAGCTCGTGTGGCGACACCTCATAGTTTTCCACCAAGGCCACCATCTTGTTCACCATAGAGGCTTGCAACAAGTGGTTTATCGACACATTCACCGCAATACGCCCAGGGGCTTCGCCGCTATCCCGCCAATGCTTAAGAAGTTCGCAGGCTTTACGCAGTTGGAATAAGTCTAAATCTAGCGTTAACCCGCTTTGCTCGGCCACTTGTCTAAACTGCTCTCGGGCAATTTTGCCGTAAGCTGGGTGCGACCAACGAACATACAACTCGTGATACAGCGCAGAATCATCACGCAAATCAATCACAGGCTGCAAGAAATAATCAAACTCTTCTTCTCGTAACGCACGCCTAAATTCGTTTTCCAACTCAAGTTCTTCAATAAGACGATCGCGCATGCTTTTATCAAACATAACAAAACGGCCACGGCCCAAAGTTTTTGCTTGGTACATGGCTGCGTCGGCGTCTCTTAGCACTTCATCAGCGCTACGATAATAAGGCTCAAGATGGGCAATACCAATACTGGCGCCCGAATACATTTCTTTGCCTTCCAGTAAGAAGGGCTCAGAAATGGAGTTAATAATACGTGACGCTACTTCTTCAACGTCAGACACTTCATCGAAGTTATCAAGAAGCACCACAAATTCATCGCCACCCAAGCGGGCAAGCAAATCGTGGCCGCGAATACATAGCGCAATACGCCGTGCAACTTCAATGAGAAACTCATCCCCGGCGTGATGGCCTAGGGTGTCGTTGATGACTTTAAAGCGGTCTAAATCAATAAAGAGCACCGCAAACAAGTTATCGCTATAACGCTGCTTGCTGGCAATGGCTAATTCTAAACGGCTAGTAAACATAGCGCGGTTAGGTAGGTCGGTGAGCGAGTCGTGGTGGGCATCGTGAATTAGCTTTAACTCAATCTCTTTACGTTCTTCAATTTGTTGCTTCAAAAACGTATTGGCTTGGTCAAGCTCGGCGGTGCGCTCTTTAACACGCGCTTCCAGTTCGCTGTTGTAACGCTGAATAGCTTCGGTACTACGCTTACGCTCCATGGTTACCGCAATGTGGTGCGATACAAAACGTAAAAGCTCTAAATCTCTGGCGGTATACTTAGCGTGTTTACCGTAGGTTTGCACCGCAATAATGCCTGATATTTCTCCATCAACAATTAACGGCGAGCCCAACCACGAGTTCGCGCTATTCAGCATGGTTTGCGCCACGCTTACGTCAATCTCTCCGGCCTCTGCTAGCTCTAGTACCCGAGGCGGGTTAATCAGTTCAGCTTGCCCAGTACGCAATACAAATTCCGTTAAGCCAAGGCCAATGGGGCGCGACTCTATGCTTTCATTTTCTTTATCACTGAAATACGGGAATTCAAGGTGCTGCTTATCTTCACTTAGTGTAGAAATGTAGCAGTTAGGAGCGCTTATTAAGCGGGCTAAAATATCGTGCAAGCTGGTATAAAACACCGACATGTCGCCATCAAGGTTCGCTGCCAGCTCCGATATTTCAAACAGGGCTTGCTGTAATGCTTCTACCTTTTGGCGCTCGAGTATTTCTTCTTGTAAATCGTCATTTATTTTACGTAACTGGCGGGTACGGTCGCGAATAGTACGTTCGGTAAGCTCGCGGTTTTTAACTCTATCTACCGTAGTGACAATATGCTGCGAGACAAACAGCAGTACTTCTAAATCTTCTTGGCTATAGTGAATGCCTTCATCGTAGGTTTGTACCACCATGGCGCCAATAACCTGGCTGCCTCGCTTTAACGGCACACCCAATAATTCAAACGGCTGCGAGCCCACTAATTTAATGCCGTGCTCATTGGCAAATCGCTCTTCTTCTTCACGCTTATAAAACAGGTGTTGGCCGGTACGCAGAATAAAACCTGTCATGCCGTCCATCATATCTTCAGCGGGCAGTTGCCTAACGGTTTGTTCATCAAACTCGTCAACAAAATAGGCAAAATCAATGAGGTTGTTATCTTGCTCGTAAAAGGCAACAAAGAAGTTATCGGCATTCATAAAATCAGCAATGATTTCGTGAATGGCAGAATAAAGACGATTGAGATGGCTAACCGAACTGGCTAATTCAGAAATGTCGAAAAGCGCCTTCTGAACACGTTCAGCGCGCTTATATTTATCGGTGAGTTGTTGAAGCTGCGGTATTAATTCCCGCAGCTCTTCTTCCGTCAACTCATATTGCGTTAAATCTGATGACATTTTGAAGCCGGCTAGAATAAGAATAGGTAATTCTAAGTTGCATTAAACTACCCGATCCATCAGAAAAACGCTACTTTTTCCAACAATTTGTTGTGTAAAGTGTAGAGTTAAATGCCTTCGATCATATATTCAATAGCGGCTTTAATTTCATCGTCTGAACAGCTGCTACATGTACCACGAGGAGGCATTGCGTTAATACCGTTAAGGGCATTTTGCCATACGCCGTCTAGGCCACGTTCGTCTAAACGGGGCTGCCAGTCTGCAGCTACGTGCAATTTAGGTGCGCCAAGAACGCCCGCTGCGTGACAGGCAACACAGGCAGAGTTGTAAACGTCTTCGCCTGACTTTGCACCGCCGGCTGCTGCGTTATTACCAGCGGCTTGTGCGCCTGCAACGTGTACCTGACCAATCGGCTTAATACGATCGGCAATTTCGTCGTCACTCATTTCTTGTGCTTGCGCAGCAAACACTGTTAGTGCTGTAGCTGCAACGGTAAACCAGGTTTTCAATTTCACATCTGTCTCCAGGCAATCATGAACTTTAAGTAAAGTATAACGTGCCAGATTATAACGGTAATTCATGCCTGAACAACTGTTTGCTACCAATTACCTATAAAAAGTAAGGATTTTTAATGCAGACAAAACCATCAATTCAGAAATGTTTTGCATAAACCAGTTGATGCAAGGCCGTGGCGTCAGTATTATTACGCCCCGTTTGCGAAGTCAGATTAATCACTACTGGTTTTCAAACATCCCCAACGCACCCGTAGCTCAGCTGGATAGAGCGTTGCCCTCCGGAGGCAAAGGTCATAGGTTCGAATCCTATCGGGTGCGCCATTTTTAAAGGGCTGTGGCCCGTCTCTTTTCTTTTGAAAATTCTCTTTTTGAAATATGTAGCAAATGTGTAGCAGGGTCATTGAAAAGTTATATATTTCTATCAATCTGAAAAAGCTTGTTTATAGTATACAAAATAGGTTACGTTTAAATCAGGCTTGAAAATTTTGAATCGTGTACTACAAATTAACTTGTGTTTTTTTTTATTTGTAGTAACCTGCTGCACCGCCAGAGTAGTATGAAAAATGTACTGGTATAATTGGGTGAAGAGGATAATATGTCTGAAGAACTGATGGACTACTTAATGACGCACGAGCCTACAAGGCAAGAAGGCCAAGAGTTCATTGCGTCCGTTAGAGAAGAAGAGCGTAAATTTAGTGAAACCTCTCGCAAGCTAACGCCTTCAAAAGAAGATAGGGAACGTTTGTTTAACCTATAAGAAGTTTTCCCACTACTACAATTTTTTAAAGGCAAGCTGTTGGCTTGCCTTTGTTATTTTTAAACACGGATAGTTTATGCTGCGACTCCCCTTTCTCATTTCAGACTTTAATAGAGAGCTGGTAAGCCTGTTGATTAAACAGTGCTTCGGGGCGACATTTCCAGATATTCATAAGAAGAGACAGGTAAACTACTTATTTAATTATTTAGATCAGTTAAACGCTAAAACAGTCATCTGTGAAAGTGATTATGTTGACCGCGAGTATTTAGAAGATTTTTCGAGCTATTATGTTAAATGCTTCAGTAATTATTCGAGTCGATGTGCGAGACTTCACTTTTTTTCCTCAGAATTCTCGCACGAGAATTTTAGATGTCTGCTTGAAAAAAGGCCTACTAATGAAGTAAAGGAGAATAGCAGTTCAATTTTCACAGAGCAGCATCTCTCTGATACTTACTTAGGATTTGTTGTTATTAAACCTTTACCTATGACCTTTATTGGCAGAACTTGCTTAAAAAAGTATGAATACTTGAATGAAATTGGTAAGAAATTCGCTATATCGAGAAAATACAAAGCAAACTTATTTGGTATTAACCTAAAGGTTGAATCAGTAGCATTTCAAGAACAAGACAAAGTAGTTGCAGCATGCGCTACTACCGCTCTTTGGACCTCACTACACGCCTCAGCAAAAATTACAGACGTCAAAAGCATACCCTCACCATCAGAGATAACTTTAAATGCGCTTTCAGATTTACCATTAAGCATCAATGGATTTCCAAATACGGGGTTAACAGCCACAGAAGTTATAAGAGCTCTTGAAAAATCAAAATTAAAGCATCACCAAGTGCCAATCGATCATATCGATGATGAAGCGCCAAGGTTGTTATTTGATGCGATTTCTTCTTATATAGATAGCGGTATCCCTCTGCTGTTGGGAGTTAAGGTGTTCGATGATTCTGAATGCAAAGGCGACCATCTAATTTCAATTCTGGGTTATCAAGCTGAAGATAAGCATGAAGGCTTAGCAAATGGTTTGTATTTACATGATGATAGAGTTGGGCCATACGCTAAAGCTGAACTCGGCAAAGGAAAGTGTGCGAACGATGCGATTGAAAAGGACTCTCTTTGGTTCACTTTGACTACGAAGAATGAGCAAAAAATAGAAAAAACAGAATACCTAGTGCCGAATTCACTCATTGTTGCAACATATCACAAAATACGGATTCCTTTTTGGTACATTTTTTATACCGCCAAGCAGTTCGAACATCAATTACGTAGAATTGTTAACGTCGCAAAAGTCAAAGACAAAGAGTTAGATATATCGATTAAAATTTCTTTAAAAGAAAGTTCAGAAATTAAGGGGCAGTTACGGAAGGAAGAAAATCTTAGTAACAGTTATGATTTATTAGTTTCTCACTGGCCAAGGTTTGTTTGGGTTCTTAGTTTCAATATATCGAATAAGCCTGCCTTTGATTTTTTATATGACGCGACAGATATTCCGCAAGGGAATGCATTTGTCGATAGCATAATTTATCATGAGGAATACTATAAGGCCTTAACTCGTCAACTGATCGCTTTACTGAAATTTCTGAGGGAAGAAGATCCAGAAGGATCCAGAGACATGGAAAGCTTTTTTACTCAAACTTTATTTTCGCTAAAGCAAGAGGAGTCTCAATTTTACTCATACTTAGACAGCAATTTCGGTGATCTAAGGCCTCCTAAATATCTAAAAAGCAAAGAGTTTGATGATATAGATTTAGCTATTCAAAAGAATAGGACAATCCTGCGTCCATCCCTTCCGAAGGATGGTTTCATTGAGCTTTTCAAAGGTAAGACAAATCTTATTTGGGTCATATCTGAACATGGTGACCTTATTGTTGGGTTTGATGAGACAAATTCAGGGCACCCAACATTAACTGGTGCTAGACCAGCAAGAATTGCTGGGGAAATCCGAAAAATAAACGATAATGATTTCGAGATAAACTATTACTCTGGAAGGTATAGTAACCATTATCCCGAAGCTCAAAAGGACGTCTATTTGAATAATGTAAAAGAGAAATTTGCTGAGCTATTTTATAAAAGTAGTTATAGTTTCGTTATTACTAAAAAAAAGTTTAGTTAGTACACTTATTTACAGAACTCCAAGTAAAAGCATTTGAGCCGCTATGCGGCTCTAGTGCTACGGTTTTCAATGCGCCACTCATTAATTCGAGTAATAACTTCTTTCTCTCCTAGCTTTACGCCTCGCAAAGAAATCGAGACAATCTCGTCAAAGTAGGTTTGTTTTAGCTCACCCGTATCTGTGTCGACTTTTTCTTTGTAAAGAGGGCGAATAGCTTGTTCGTTGCGCTTACAAACTCAGCCCAAGCGTCTTTGTTTGCAGCTTCGAAACTACTGATTTTTAGCTTTCTAACCTGCGTGATAGCTGCTCAACCATTTCATTAATCTCATTAATAACGTGGTGGGGAGGCTTAGCAAAAGATCCTGCAATAGCAAATTGCCTCTTTAGTAAAGTAGGCAATGGGCCAATAAGCTCTAGCGCCCGTTTACGAGTATTATTTGCACTATCGATAATATTTCTGCGCTGAGTTTGCGCATCGTTTAAAATTTTGGATTCGATGCTTTTTAATTTTAGTGCCGCTCGTTCTTCCACTATGCTTTCAAATTTCGCGCGGTCACTTTTAAGCTTATCTAATTCGCACACAAGAGTTTTTTCTAAAATTCTTAACTCCTTCTCTAGCTCACTTATTCTTTGCGAAGCCTGATCTTCAGAAATTTTATTTATCTCCAAAGACAAACTACTCTCTTTTCTGTAAAGCTCTTCCTGTTGGCTACGAACGTAACTTTCCTTGTTAAGAAGATTTTGTGCTTTTACCTCTAGCCGTTGCCATTCTCTCTCTAGATTACTATTCTTTTCAATAAAGCGCTGTTCTTCTTTTTCGAGTGTTCGGAGTCTAGTTAGTCTATTTTTGTTGCTAGAAATAGTTCGCTCTTGCTGCGCAATTTTACTTTCAAGATTGGCGTGTTTAGCTCGTACATCATTTAGCTTTTGACGCAGATTTGGCATTATCGCTTCGATACTTCGCCGCTCAATCTCTAGCTTTTTAACACTGCTGGCAAGTGAGCATTGATGTTCCAAATTGTGTAGGTAGGTAAGACGGCCTATTTCACCTACAGGGGATATTGATAACCAGGCTAGGGGGCTTCACCAATAAAGTTACGAACTGCATCTAACGTGATTGTTTTTTCGCTAAAACTGAACTCACTCAAATCAATTTCAACGCAGTTATTATTGGCTCTTTTCATCTCCGAAATTTTTGCTGAATCACATTTGTGAGTGACAGCTACTTCAATCAAAATCCGTTCACCGTTTGTGTACGCTGTTATATCCGGAATTCGTGAAACTAGTCGCTTTTCGAGCTCAATACTTTCGAAATGAATTTCTCTGAAGTTTGGCTCAATTGTGCCTATGGGGATACGAAGTTTTTGATCTGCTGCTATGACCATTTTGGCCATTAAGTGGAGTTCTGTCTCCGGTTGCCAATTACACTCATCAGGTTTATAAAACTCGGGATCATGAGCATAATGATATGCGACCTTACCACGATTCTTAGCAATGAGAGGGCAGCCACAGTCTATGCATGTTGCTTTACAAGCTTTACCGTTCTTTGCGTCATCTATATGTAAAAGCTCATCATCCGAAGAGAGGCCTACCGCCATTTTAACATTAACTTTTTTGGGCGACTTAGCTGTCATGGCTCAAACTCCTTGTTTCAGACTTTATACGCATTCCTGTGTTTTCGCTTGCTAGCTTAAATCTAAATTAAATCTCATAAGGTACATGAATTTATTACAAAGTATGTTTCAAACATTGTTTGTGGTTTTAGCATGTTTAACAAAGCGATAAGTGGAAAAGCAAATAGCCGAGCTTCAAAGGGCGATGAAACAGCAAAGGCATTTGAAGCTATATTTATTTCAGTATAAAAATATGCAACCTAACTACTGAGCTAGTAACTCCCAAGTCACATTCATCGGTTTTTCACTTTCATGTTTTACGTATTTCACTTCGCCATAGAACATAAAAGGTGAGGCTGTTTTCCCTCTCAATTTGCTCTCTCGAACGAAGAGGTAAACGCGGCTCCCCAATTTCTGATGTTCAATTATCTCTCTGCCACGCTTGTTACTTGGGGAAGTACTATTTTGCGACTGCCAATGAAAATGCTTATCGTCAATAAAGTAATCATGGTACTGGTGCTCACTGCCTTTTCCTTGTTTGTTTAGAGTAACTAACAAAATCTGAACATTCTTCTCTTTGAGCACCACATGCCCCGATTGCCAATTTCCGGGGTTAAACTCTTCATCAAATAATGGTGGAATCTCTTCACGCATTAGTTCTTGCCCAACAAAAAGCTCTAACGGGTCTACTTTTCCCTTTAAGCGTGCAAACGTCACCATTTCTTCACTTGCTATGATATCGCCATAGTCTGGGTTGGCAGCCCTTAAGGTATAAGAGCCATCCGGGTTTTTAAGTACCTTTCTTAGCAAGTACTGATTATCGCCCGTTTCATCCTGTCTCTCGATAGCAACAGTTGTGTTGCTAATACTGCCAGCATTATTCGGTGTGATTTGCTCTAAGAGCAAGTAGTCACCATCATAAATAGGATTCTTACCACCGTTCATCGAGTTACCAGATGCGCGAGCAATGAAGTGGCGCGAATTATCTATATTCCCATAGCCGTATGGTGCATTTACAAGTTCAGACGACTCGGCATTACCGGTTTTGAAATGGCCGCAAGCTATTTTAATATCGGGGAAAAATGGTAGCTGCACTTTCTCGGGAAACTGAACAATATTATTGGGAGAAGGGGCCGTTATAGCTAACTTCTTATGTCTGTAGTTCGCAAGACGTTGGTTATTAATCTCAACGGACATTGCTAAAAACAAATCATGTTGGATTGCTGAAATACTTTGTTTGAAATGAAATTGCTGATTACTAATATCAAACCAAGCAACCTTCGATTCAGACTCTTCAGTACACCAATATTTAATAGGGTTAATACGCCAATGCGCTCGCCATTCCGATTTACTTAACGTCGCTAATTGCTGTTTGCTTTCTGGCAAGTCAGAAATCCATTCTGGGTTATCTAAAAACCACTGTCGTGCCCACTCTGCTAAATCATCAACACTTACCTGTGACTGAAAAGCTTTATGCTCAATGAGCGTGGCGAGTAATACCAGCTTGTAGCACCTCGAAGTTTTGGTAACAGCTAAATCTTTAAACCACTGTAGGTGCTCTTCAAGCACTTCCAGTTCGTCGGGCGTAAGGTCGCCTTTGCTATCAATAAACTCCCACCATGAGCCTCTATTTCGTCTGAGTTTTTCTAAACTCGCGCCTGCATTATAGAATTCAGTGTATGTAGGTCTTCTGCCTAGCGTTTCTTTCAACCTGTCATATTGAATATCAAGCTCGTCTTGAGAAATGCTTGTAAGGAAATCGATAAACTCTAAGTCGAAATTAACGTAACATCCGTCGGGGAGTAGTTTATTGGCATTTTTTGCAAGGTCGACCATTTTTCTGCGGTTTTGCGGTCCATCGAGAATACTGGCAAACAGCATTTCGGGGCGGTTTAAAAAGCTATGATGATTACCCACAAAGTCTAAAATAATAAGTCTATCCTTTCCTTCGCTTTTACGAAGGCCGCGGCCCATCTGTTGTAAAAAAAGGATTTTTGATTCAGTAGGCCTAAGCATTAATACGGTATCGATCTTCGGTAAATCTACACCTTCGTTGAAAAGGTCTACCGAGAATAAAATTTTAATATCGCCGTTGTTGAGCTTCTCTAATGCCTCACTACGCGTAAGTGACGAGTCTGAGTGAACGCTGGCAGCTGTAATTCCTTGTTGATTGAAGTAATCTGCCATGTAGTCAGCGTGTTTTCGCGATACGCAAAAAGCGAGTGATACATCTTGCGACTTTACTTTCCACTCAGTAAGCACATGCTTTGCACGGCCTTTAGTCGCTAGTTTATTGGAAAGTTTTTCAGGATCGAACTTACCATTGCGCCAAGGCAGGTGATCGTAATCCACTTCCTTGTCGAAAATGCCGAAGTAAGAAAAAGGGCATAATGCCTCTGCTTTCACACCATCAAACAAGTCTTGCTGATATATAAGATTGTTGTCACATAGTTTAAGGATATCGCTACCGTCAGTTCTAGTGGGCGTAGCGGTTAACCCCAGTAAAAAAGAAGGCGTGAAATGTTCTAGTAAACGTTGATAACCACCTGCTGCGGCATGATGAAATTCATCTACAACAATGTAATCGAAAACAGCAGTGGGAAATTTCGCTAGGTGAGTGGATTGCCCTATGGTTTGTATAGAGGCAAACAAAAGGTCGTATTCTTCATCCTTTTGTTTTCCGCTGTATCGACCTACCTTTTTGCTTGGGTGTATCTTAAGAAAGCTAGCCTCTGCTTGAAGTAAGATCTCTTCTCGGTGTGCTACAAAAAGTACTTTTTTAGCATTTACCTGCACAGAATCAAAAGCCGCTAAGTAGGTTTTCCCCATACCTGTTGCTAGTACCACTAAGCCTTTCTTAATTCCTTCCTCTCGAGCCTGCTTGAGTGCTGCAAGTGCTGTTATTTGATGTTCTCTTGGGTTGGGAATTTCATGCTCTTTTTCATCTGGTAACGATGCAGCAGACTGAATCGGCGTCACAACTCTCGCTGTGTTGTACCTAATCTCGTAATCAGCTATTAAGTCGTAAGTTAGTGGCTTAACTTGAGGTAGGGTGGATAGATAGCTGTACTGCTCTCGAATTTCGTCAATTCTAGCGATGGCTTCTTTATCATTATCGTTTGGGTAATCGATTCGGTAATTCCATTCAATACCATCGGTAAGCGCGGTTTTACTTATATTGCTAGACCCAACAAACGCTCTAGCTGAAATTAATATATCTTCACTGCTCTTGACGAAAATATATGATTTTAGGTGAAAGCTTGTAGCTTGCTTACTTTCATAAATGCGGATATCAGCGCCACGTTCCTTCAGCAGCATTAAACGCTTTAACGCATGTGGCTCGGTAATGTTCATGTAGTCTGAAGTTAATAGTGATAACTTAACATCACGTACTTCTGAATTCATGGCATCTTCAATGTCTTGAATGATAAGACTAAGTCCTGACATACGAATAAACGAAACGGCTATTTCTATATTTGTAGCGCTTTTAAGGGCATCGCGAATTTCATGTAGAAGGTATTGCTGGTTTCTACCGGTAACCAAATAATTTGTAGCTGTCATTACCGCTTCACCACTTCAACCGTAACCCACTTCACATCATCACGCTGCAACCCGTCCTTACCAGGAACAGGGTTTAAGTTGCGTGCCTTTAGGCCGTTACTTTCCGCTGAGGTCGCTAACTCTTCATAACTAACGGGGTGCATGGGCCGTGCTTCATCGTTTGGGCCAAACCGAAGGCTTATGTATAGTGTTCCGTTTTTCGAAAGCAATTCAGCTAAACGCTTTAACGCGGGTGGCCTTTCAGCTTCAGGCAGGTGCATCCATACCGCTGAAAGCAGAATTAGGTCGTAGGTTGTGGGTTCGTGAGGTAGGGCGGTAAGCGCGGGTAAACTGGCGTTACACCATGTAACACTGTTATGGGCGTTGGATTGCGCTAAGGTTCGTAAGTTATCAGCAGGCTCTACAGCGACTACTTTCCAACCTTGTTCGGCTAACCAGTTGGCATCGCGGCCACTTCCTGCGCCCACGTCTAGGGCTATACCTGGTTGGGTAGTGTGTAAAAGAGCCTTCCAATCGCTATGCACCTTTTCGGCGTCTACCGAGTGGTATAAATCGTAGTAGTGGTGCGCTTTTTCGCTGTAATGCTTAATGGTGTTTTTCACTGCGTAAAGAATCCGTTCTCTGTTTAGTATTACGTTACCGCATAAAACCCAAGGCTGCTAGTTAACACCAACTGTTCAAAACATTGATTTACCGCAAAACTAAAATTCCCCACCTTTGTATAGTAAAGCGGTATACCTAGCTGTTATCGCCACCTACCTTTATCTCATACACAGGGAGCGTCGCTGTGAAAAAAACGCCGTTTA
>CERL01113065.1_pt1 | contig 22906 bp, 29 predicted proteins | sample 530811 | NCBI WGS metagenome assembly CERL01 (sample SAMEA2620995, study PRJEB7988) | marine metagenome | isolation source: saline water (ENVO:00002010), including
ACGCTTTGCAGCGGGGGTTGCGTAATCTAAGTCTGAGTGCTGATCAAGCGGATCTGCGTCATTTCCAAACAGATACTAATTCTGCGCTCGCTGACGCTGATCAGATAAGGGCGAGTGTTGCGGCGAAGGTTAAGGAGTTTAGTGTCTAATGGCCCTCGGTGACTCCAAACCCAAACGATCAGGCAAAGCTAGCCACAGTGAGCGAAGGTCACGGTATAAAGAATCGAAACCTACCCCACGTATTCCAGAGCACTGGAGAGGGGAAGGTATCCCTGGTCAGAAGGTTCGCCAACTAAACCAGGATTACAAGGGCACTCCGACGCCACCTGGACTTCCGAGTGGCGGCGTTTTAGAGTACATTCTTCGACCAGACGGCCCATGGAAACGGCAGCAACGTGCCGATGGTTCCCTCTCACAGGAAAGAGGAAACCCCAATTTTCTTGCCTCTGCTTTTGGAGACATGGTTGGGCGAATGGACGATCAGGCCGACCGTGTTGTCGCCCCTCGTGACCCTAACGCTCCTTTGAGTCGTAGAGAAACAACCCCTTATGATGATCCTTGGACAACGGGTCAATACACCCCTGGGTATCAGCCTCCTCCCGAAGAGCGAGATCTATGGGACCAATACCACGACCTCCAAGAAAGTTTTATCAAAGAAGGGGCTGCGACTGCACGAACTACGATAAAGGACTACCAGGACTTTGGTTTGGAACAGCTTGGTCTTGACGAATCAGCATTAGGTGTTCAGATAGAGGCTCGGGAAGCTCAAACCATTGGTTTGATGCTAGAGCAGGAAGAAATTCGGAACGATGACTACGAAATGCTTACGGAGGGGCAAGGTGGAGATGTTAAGGCCCAAAACATTTATTTAGCAGAACTAGGGATAGACGATCCTGAGTTGTTTACTACTGATCCTGCCAACGAATCTGCTGCTCTGCTTGGAGCCAGCTACCGTGCTGGCGCTGAGGTAGGGCGAACCATTCAGCACCAAGTCAATTTTGCTGCCAACTCTATTGATTCGATGATTGCAAGCGGCTTCTCCCAAAGCCGTCAGGATCTTATGTTTAACGTTCTGGAGAAAGATTTAGCGCTTGATAGATATGTGTCCGAGAATCTCGCCAAGGTTGAGTTGGCGAGGATGCAGAAAAAGATTGACGATGAGGAGGCATCCGACGCAGCAAAGGCGGTGGCTGATTACGCCGTAGAGCTTGTACCTATGTTGGGTCTAAACGCTAACTTGATTATGGCTATGGAGCAGTTCGACCTCTTGGATCCGTTCGTTGATCAACTTTGGGCACCTGACGAGGAACAGTACTACTCGGTTGATCCCATGAATCCCAACCAAAGGCTTGCGAACGAACAGATCGCGTCGAATCAAGACATCTATAAGAAACAGCTAGAGATCATTGATGCAGAAGAAAACCTTAAAGGCATGTATGACTATGACATTAGGCGATAGCCAATGGCAGTCTCAGATTCTTCTCCATTCAAATACAATCCTCAGAACATCAAAAAAGGTGTCATAACTCCTCAGCTAACTAAAAAGCTTCTAAACCGAAATGACATGTATAAGGGTTTGGGGTTGGGTGCTGACACAGAGGTAGCTAAGACTTCTCCTATTCCTGCCAATACGTTTAATCCGTGGGGTCGAGTAACACGTCCTGATGTGCCTGAGAGGGAAGAAAACGCTATCTTCAATATCCCTATCTTGGGACCTGCTCTGGATCTTTTAGATACTCCTGGGGCGATAGTCAGATCGACTGTTAAAGAGATTGGGGATATTTTTGCGGAGGATGAAAGTTTCTCTATTGGTGAGTGGTGGAAGCAGGCTGGTGACAACATCTTTATGGGTGAGGTGTTGCGTGATTGGGGAGTTGATCTTCCTGGGCCTCTGGATTTTGCTCTTGGGTTGACGTTGGATATTGCGTTTGATCCTTTGACGTATATGTTGCCGTTGGGTGCGTGGGCACGGGTGGCGACTAAGCCGCAGATGCTAAAACATCTGACGGACGTTGCGACTGCGGCAAGATTTGGCAAAGTCAAAGACATAGCCAAAGCGGAACGAATGGAAGCCGCAATCAAACGGGTGGGGGATAGAGGCATCTTTGCTGCAGGCAAAGATGTTCTCACAGAACTTGGTTTACCTACCGCAATGAAGTTCTCTATGCCCCTGACGGGTCGCATGGGGCGTGGCATATTCGAGCGTCCCTTACGGAACATTCCTGGGGTTGGCCCCAAGTTTGCTACTTGGGCCAACAAGAAACGTGTGGGTCAACTTAAACCTGTCAATACTGAACTGTTGCAGGTAGCGAAACCTCTTAAAGCTTTATCAGAAGAAGCCATACAGACCAGGGTGTTGAAAGCTGTTCAACAGTTGGACGCAGCTAAAGGCGCTGGGAAGACAAAACAAGTTATAGACCGAACCATTAAGCGTGCCCCCAAGACTGGGCAGCAGGTTATATCCGCTGCCCAAAAAGCGATGCGGATGCCTATCGAGCTACCGTTCAAGATTCCCTACGGTTATGCTGCCTTAGCTGCAGTCGCTGGGGTCCCTGGGCGAGCCATGGGGGAAGCCCAGAAGTTCAAGATGATGAATACGTTGAGTAAGGGCTTGTCTACTCGTTTCGCTCTTAATCAAATGTACCGTTCTGGCAATGTTCTCGATATCCAAAACGCTTTGCATTTGGAAGGCGCAGGTGCTCGGGCCAATATTTTGGCAGGGACATTCGGCCTTAAACACACAGAAGCGCTTAATGTTGTGGTCGCAGAGGCCCGAGCGCTAGATGCTGGTGATCTTAGCTTTGACGCTATCTTTCGTGCAGGTAATGAACAGATGGGAACTGTAGCAGCGGGCGAATTGAATCCGCTGTATGGCCCCAAAGCTACGGGTGGTGATCTGGAAGTTCAGGCTGTTGTCAAAAAATTGCAGACATGGTTTAAGAATGTCTTGGAGGATTACAATAAGTCGCTTCCGTGGACTGAAGATCTTCCAGCTTTACTTTCCGAGATGTATGTCACCCGTCAGATCGGTAGGAAACAGCGCCCGTTGGTAGCGAAAAACCCGAATAGTGTGAGGCTTGACGAGTTTGGTCCTGAGCTTTCTGGAAGCCCGTTTGCGAACCGTGAACTTTCTCTTCCTGACGAAATTCTTGTTCACTGGGAAAACGGTAACATTCTGCAAGAAGACATCGCCAGGGTTGAAGAGTTGTACAAGGTGTCCTTCGAGGACGCTCTCAACTCTGGGTTACCTGTGCAGGTAACCACAGAGGATGGACGGATTCTTCGTTCTTCGTTTATGGGTGAAGGGTTTAAGCCTTACGATGCGGAGGGGGGTGGCAGTGTCCTCACCCAAATGGACAACATAGGTAAATCCCGAATGGGTGGAGACTACCAGCGGTTATTTACGGACGATGCGTCCATTGCTTTGCCCCGTTATCTAGGGATGATGACATCAACGGTTCGAGCTAAGTCAATCGTTGATGACTTAGCTCAAGCTGGGATCATTGTTAAAGGAAACGATAAAGGGTACATAAACAATTTTATAGGCAACAAAATTGCTAAAGGTATAAAGGACGCAAAAAAGTCACGTACCAAAGCGGAGAAGAAGAGGATTGCGTTAGAGAAGAGGATTGCTATTGAAGCAGAGGTTGTTGACAATTATGCGAGTGCCCCTGTTGATGAGTTGGTAGCTGCTCAACCGAGGAATCGAAAAGGGATTGGTCCTATTCGACGTGAAACGGCGGCAGCCGTTGATCAACTTGTCGAGTTGAAGCAGGGGATAGAGGATGTTGAGTCAGCGGCGATGGCGTTACGGGATGGCACTGCCGATCATTTGACTGAGGGTGGCAGAAGGATTCTTGAGTTTGGTCTACCTGAGCAGCCCAGGGTTGGAGGCAAGTTTGGTCCTAAGGCGAAGCCGCTTGGTCCTTCTGCCCGAGAGGCTAAAGCGCAAGCGAAGCGCGATGAAGCAGTACAGCCATTTCGCTTTGATAAGAAAGCAGGCTCGATCACCGAGGGGGATGTCGCCAGTGCTATGGAAGAACTGGTGCGGATTCGTAACGATATTGATATTGCTAGCCAGCAACACAAAGCTATCGTTGCCGAGATAGAGAAGAGACTTAGGTTCAGTCCCGAGTCTGCTGACTTCATAGCTGAAGTTGAAGCCCTCGGGGAATACTTGGTTCAGCAGGAAGAGTGGATTGAGTATTTAGCTCGGAATGCTTCACGTAACATGCAGGAGTTAAGTGCAAGTGTTCAAGGCGCTGAGATATTGGAGCGGTTGGGTAAAGGTGACTTCGGTGATGTCACGTTCTTTAAGGCACATGTTTCTCACGCTCAGGAAAGGGCTGTAGATGTAGCTACCCAAAGGGTTAGGGACGCAGAAGAAGTGTTGACTCAGCGCCAACTGGTTGATGTCGATATTGGGGGCGGATCGGAAACTAAAGCTATTTGGAAGGCGTACACGGAAGCTAATCCTGGTTGGAACCGTAACACCACGATGAGTGCTGCGGTTTCGGGGAACAAGATTACTTTGAGAAACGTCGGTGAGCTTCAGTTGGAGCGCATCCAAAGATTCGCTAATGACTGGATTGCTCAAAGAGGCGGCACAGCCGTGTCTGACGGTATTCCGTTGCAGAAAGCTGGGAAGGAAGCTTCGACTTGGAGTGAGGCCCGCAACATGGGGGCCGAGAATTGGCCTGCTAAGGGTGTTGACGAGATTAACGAGTTGATAGCTGAGGAGTTGGGTGCTGGGTCAGTGGTGAAGTTTTCCACTGGACCTCAGAAGGGTGTGGGTGCTACTGGGGGCAAGATTCGTTCTACTGATGGAAGTTTAACTGAGCATAGCGGGGAATTCGTTATCAGAAAAAAGTCTGATGTGGAGTGGGTTGTTGATGTTGACGGTACCGAGATTCCCATAACTGGTCCTCGTGCTTCGGAAACCACTGGGGGGAATGCTGGGGAGCAGGGTCTTGTCTTGTGGCTTCCTCGTCAACAGCGGTCAATCTATTTTAATCCCACGCCACGTTCTGGTGTGTATGCCCAGAACGTGCCTAAGGCAGCTAACAAGCAGCAACTAGGTGCAGCTAGAGCGTTTGGTAGAAGAATTGACAATGCTTTAGACGAGCGAATGGAACATGTGCTCGATGCACAAGAACAAGTGGGGAAAGAAAAAGCTCGACTGCTAGATGCAAATAAGGCGCTTCAGAAGGAATACACCCTGAACGTGGTTGAGTCTTTCAACATGCTTCAATATTCCAGTACGGCGGCACGAGAAGCTGCTCCTGCTCAAGAGGTAATCGAAAGGGTTGTTGTTCGTATACCTCCCCCTGGTCGGCAGACTATTCCAGAGCCAAGGGTTGGGCCACATGTGTCGTCTGTATCTTCGAGGGACCCGAATGTGCCGATGTGGGGCACCAGTGAGGGTGGGGTGCATCGCTTGGGTGGCAACAGGATTGAGGTTGATGGACCTAACGGACGTAGGATCGTTTTGGAAGGTGATGAGGCTAGAGAATATCTTCGTACACGAAAGGCAACGCCTACTGGTCCTCGCGCATTGCCCGAGGTGACGCCACAACCAACGCCAACCCTCAGATCTCCAGAGGTTTATGAGCGGGATGTCTTTGCTGTAAATACGCAAAGCGATGACTTGTGGATTTACGCTGATGAGGGAGCTACCCCGACTGAATGGACGGGTCGGTTTGACGCTGAGGACAGGGGTCCTAGCTCAGAGTTGTCGAGGGGTACGAATGCAGACCGTGACGTAATATTGGTACGCCCTACGGGGGAAATACACACAGCGACAAGTGGTGAAGTGTTCCGTGTCTATGAACCAGTCAATCTAGAGCCAACTATTCCCGTGCGACGCAGGGCAGGTAGCTCCAGAAGGGTTAGCGACTGGGACCTTAAGGAGTCGGTCGCTAGTGGGGGCAAAGTCGAGTTCGATGCCGCTGGCGAGGCAGTGGTTACGGAACAGAATTTCCAGAAGGGTCGCTCCGCTAATCGCCAGTTCCGTGCCCGTGAGCAACAAAATCATTGGGCGCTCTTGGATGAGGATGGGGTGATAGAGGCTCTAGAGTCTGGGACGTATGTCGCACCTCCACCGAAGATGAGTAGACGTACCAGTGGTGCGGAACAAGCGAAAGCAGAACAGATCTTTAGATCTGAGCCTTACAGGCAATGGATCGAAAGGGTTCAGGAAGTACAGAAACTACAAACAGAGTTGTTTGAAGCTGAGAAGTTTCTCATTGGTTCGCTCAACGAACCTCTGTCTGTCATTCAGAATCGTATGCTTCGCTATAACCATGCAGCTAAGAAGCTTTATGAAGCCAAGATCAATACTCTTAATGATCAGATTGCTGCTGGGGTCAAGGGGAAACATGGGGCTGTTAGGAACCAAGAGACGGTTAAGCAGCTTGAGTTCAGTAAACAAGCTTTAGAGGAACAGGTTGTAGCTGCCAACGAAGAGTTGGCTCGCATACGTCAGTGGTTGCAGGCAAACGTCCCTAAACATACGAATGCACAAGGAAATATCACAAAGATTACAGAGGGTGAGATGGCTGTGGTTCTGCAGACCATTGACCAGCAAAGCAAAGTGGTCAACGATTTTGTGCGTCAGGTTGAGAAAGCTATCACTGACGTTAAAGCGGGTACTGTGACGAAGATTGACTATGCGGAGTCACAGAAAGAAGCTTTGAAAGTTTTGAATAACGCTCGTGCCCAACACACTCTTGGTGCTGTCCACGAGCAGCATGTGGGTGAGTATCTGATTCAAAGCGGTGGGTTTGGTAAGAGCGGTGAGATATCGTCTAGAACGAAACGGCATCTGAGTGGCTATCGGCTTGTTAATGCTGGTGATGAGAGTGCCGAATTGTTTGAGGCTGCGTTTGAGTCGATAGCTAGGCTTCGTAATCCCGTCGAAACCAAGGCTTGGATGCGTAACTACAACACGTTTGTGAATTATTGGAAAGCTCAGGCTGTTGCTACGACTGGTTTCGTGTACCGAAACTTGATGGGTGGAACTTGGATCAATAACCAGATGGCTGGTGTTCCTGTAAGTCTGCATATGCGTGTGGATCTCATGCGAAAGAAAGCTTTGAAAGCCGCAGAGGACGCTGGTCGTCCTCGCGACGTGGCGTACGGTGCGAGGCTGATCGCTAAGGAAGGTAAGAAAGTACCGATTGGTCATGGTTTGGGTCGGGCTGAACCTCACGAGTGGAATGTGATGGCTGATTGGGCTGAGACTGGTATGGCTAATACTGGTATCACTTCCATGGAAGTTAAGAACGCTGTTAATGAGACTGGTGGTTCTCTTGTCGAGCATATGAAGACGGCGAAGGCTTGGAAGCCTTGGAGTTCAGAAAACATTCTGTTTACTTCGATTGGTCGTTTGAATCAGCGAGCAGAGTTCACTCTTCGTGGAGCTTTAGCCCATCACATTATGATGGGCGGGGGAAGCCCTGGAGAGGCTTTAGCTGCGGTTTACAAGTATCACTTTGATTACACGAACCTGACCCACATGGATCAGAAGATGAAAATGGTTGTTCCATTCTGGACGTGGCAGAAAAACATTATCCCTGTCCTGATTGAGTCGTTGGGAAAGAAACCAGAGGCGTGGAATCGGATTGTGCAGGTCAAAGGTGAGCTTGAACTGACTTCGGAAAGAGAAGGAATTGTTCCTGATTACTTCGGGGAGAACATGGGGATCAGGTTGCCATTCCAAAGCGACGGCAACCGTGTGTATGCCTTACCTGATCTTCCATTTAAGGACCTTGCCCGCTATTTGAAGACGCCTTCTTCTCCTGCGAGAGGTTTGATTGAGAGTGCGTTGCCGTTCTACAAGTTACCTATCGAGTTGTGGGCGGGGAAACGCACGTTCGCTGACATCCCGTTCACTGGGAGGTACCAGCAGGTACCTCATGCGATGGAGAAGCTTCCTGGGTTTATGCCCCTTATGTCTGCTTTCGGTCAGGCAGAAAAAAATAAGCGTGGCGAGTGGAAGATGAGGGATCAAACAATTTATGTTGTCGAACAGGCCATGCCTCTTCTCGGCAGGATGCGTCGTTTGATACCCAACGAGGATGCTAAACAGAAAAGACTTATGACCACATATTTCTCTACGCTCTTCGGTTTGGGTTTGAGGACTAACACTCCGCAGGAGAAACGTAACCAGCTAATCAAAGATAAGATTAAACACTCGCAGGATCAGCGAGATCGAGTAGACATAGAGACTAGGAAAGTATAGTTATAGTTATGCGTACCATTATTTCGCGGCAAGGATGGGATGCGCGACCTCCTAAGAAACCTTTCACGCAACTGAAGAAGTGGCGTGTCCAGGGAATCGTGTTGCATCACAGTGGAGTGAAGGAAGCTCCTAAAGGTATCGCTGCATTGAAAGCTTTTGAGCGTTATCACATGGACTCTCGGGGCTGGAACGCTATTGCCTATAACTGGCTGGTTGACCCTGAGGGGGTCATCTATGCGGGAAGAGGAGCAGGAATTGTTTCAGGTGCTACGAAGGGCTGGAATAGCCGCACTGAATCGGTTTGTTACACGGGTTGGGGATTTGTCGAAGTTCCACAGGCCGCAAGGGAATCCATTCGGTGGCTGATAGGTGATATCCAGAGCAGGTATGACGACAAGCTGTGGGTGAAGGGTCATAGGGATCTGGGTAATTCAACGTGTCCTGGCAACTGGTTGTATGACTGGTTGGTTTCAGGTATGCCTATGCCGTTAGGTGATCCCAACACTATTGACTGGGATGGAATCAAAGCTCACGTTGACAGGCTCAGAGAGACAATTTCACACTCTCCGCTATCCCTGGTCAAGAGAAGTCGCGGAGAGGCCGTACGGGCCGTCCAGGAGCGTCTGAGCGACCTTGGCTTCGACCCTGGCGGGGTCGATGGTATCTGGGGAAGAAAGAGTGCTAAAGCCACCAAAGATTTCCAAAAAGCTTTTGAAGCTTTCTTAAAAGTCGATGGCGTTGTTGGCTTACAAACATGGGATGCATTATTCGGTGGTTGGGCCACGACAGCTTTTATATAGGAGGACCGATGAACGATCCGAACATGACAGGTACGTCTGAAAAGAAACTTGTCAAAGAACCTGAAACAAACCACGGTAAAACACCCGCAGAGAACGCTAAGTTCTTGCGAGGAACTGGTTTAGGTAACCAATATCAGAACGGTCGGCCTTTCGGAAAGTAGGAGTCATGACCGAAGTTTCTCAGAAAAATTTTAACTGGACAGACTGGATTGAGCGTTCCGTTTGGACAGCAGTCGAAGCGGGTTTAGCCGTAATGGTTGTCACCGATGTCAGCACATGGAAAGCGGCTGGAGCAGCAGCAATGGCCGCTGGCATTGCAGCAGCCAAAACTTTAGCTAAGGGCCGTCTGGGTCGGTGACTCTGTGGACGAACAGTTCGAGGATAACTGGGCCAACTGGATGGCTGAAGAAGGTTTAGATTTAGAAGACTCAATTCATCACGAGCTTCTAGCCAACCGTCATCTCATGGACATGAACGATGGCACCCATGGTACGTGGGTGGATGGTTCTCTTGGTGTCCTAATGGTTTTCGAGGCGGGAGAGGTCCAAGATTTACTTACCGCTTGGGGCGAATCTCGTGAAGGAAACCTGATGAGTTTGTCTTCGATCATGCAATGGTTACAGCATCTCAGTCTGTTTCTTCAGGAGTGTGTGGACTCTCACGATACCCTGAACGAGTAAACAAGTACTCCCGCACCACCGCATGCCCCAACAGTCCCTCTCTTAATTTCTGAGCGAGTGAGTCACGCCTACGAGCCAATGTGCTTTTAGGTATTTCGAGTACTCGTGACAGGAAGCGGAGAGACAACCCAACTTCGACAAGACAGTTATATAACCATTCTTCGTCTTCGGTGAGAGAGTCAAAGACCTCCTGCACGGCTGTGCGGAGGTCAGCAAGTTCGTTATTTTTTGTTTCCCAATCAGGATGAGGTTCCTGAAAGGGTCGGGTTTCCATTAAGGCACCCAACTCAGTTTCATGCCACGGAGTAAAAGTTCTACGGTTCTGAGGAGCGTGTTCGTAAAGAATAGGCGCTCGTAAATTTTCTCTTGGAAGCAGATTAGGTGGTGGCTTAAGGGCAGGAAGCTTCAGTTCCCTCATGGCCTCTATAAACTCAGCCCCACCAACTTCGTCAAAACCTGTGCCTGCTTTTCTTACGACACCTGTGGTTTTTCTGCGTTCGTTACCAATCCATCGTCTAGCGGCTTCGTCGTACTCGTATTCTAATTCGTGTTCTTGATAGCCGTCGTCGTCGTCGTCTCCCAGATAGGGATCACGCATCGTTCCAAGGCAGAAGCTTGGAACTTACAGCAAAGTACGCTTTGCCTTCAGGGAACTTTCCCAAAGGTGCGTCTTCTTTATTAATGATATTTACCATGTCTCTGTATCTAAGTTCCGCAAAGTTTTCTCTGGTTGAAGACCAGATCCACAACCATACATCTATCTCAGATGCATCCCACCACTGTAACGCAGCAATCTTCTCAAGTTTGATCTTTAATGGAGTTTTACCCATGCCCATAACTTCTACCAGACGGACAGGATTACCTTGTAAATAGTCTGGGGTGTATCGGATGTGATGAGGAAGCCGATGCACTTGGAAGTCAGGACGGTTCAAACCGTACCTGACCCAAGCGGTGTTGTTCTTCTCGAAATGACTTTCAGCCTCATCACCCATCTGCGTGTAACGCTGCTGGTACGAACCTTGATGAAATGGTTGATTCATTTCTTCTCCCCAATGATCCGATAAATTTGTAAGTCATCTCCATAAGCCACACCGTTGAGTGCGTCTTCGACAGCTTTCAAATAGTTCGTTGCGTCGCCACGCAACGGACATTTCTCAGCTTCATAAGGAGTGATGGTCACTACTGTCTCATCGGCGGTCAACAAGCAATGCAATTCCACTGGCCCTTCAAACTTGGGGCCTTCATAGAGACTCTTTATGTGGTCCTCTCGTTCTCTGGTGCTCTTCGGAGTGTAAGTACGACCGCTCTTTGTGAAGCGAGGTCGCCCTTTCACTTTGGGTTTGCCAGGGATCGTGAACGTATAAGAGTCAGGTTGTTGCATCAGCAGCTTTCTGCACTAGGTTCCGTATCTGGGCAGCTTGGTCATTGCGGTTAGAGAACTTGCCAAGTCTTTCATCCAGTCGGCCCACCCAATCCACGGTAGCGTCAAACGAATAGCCTTGCCACAACAAGCTCGAAGCAAAGGCATACATCGTTGCTGATCTGTCTTGCGTGTTGAGGTCCTCCCATATCTTTTGGGCTGTTCCTTTGAAGCCATCTCTTGGATTGAAGTTTGCAACTGGTTGCTTCAGCTTAGGTTTGGTTGCCTCATACAGAGGCAAGAGAGATCTGATTAACGAGACAGGTGTTCTCTTCTCCCATGCTTGTTCGATGAACTTTGAAACGTCCAGCATCCCTTCCCCATCGGGATCAAAGACTTCGTGTCTTCCCTTGTTCCGTTCATGCGGGTAGGGAAGCCGTAAACAGTTACCTATTCTGTTTGGTTCAAGTGAAACCTGTTTGGGGTAAACCTCGCGAGTGGGGACCTGCACTATTCTGCAAGCTCCGATCATGGCGTTGCGCCCTATCGAAGCTGACATAGGTTCTCTTAGGTATACCCATACGTGGTACCCCTTGCTCTTTGATGTTTCTTTCCATGCTTGGATGCCCTTGGCATCCAGCAACCGAATCAGGTTGTCAGCATGAACGCTGGAAGTCTCTCCTTCATCTAGGTCTACTGCCAGCCAGTCCACTAACCACACTCCACTTTTCTTCCAGAGTGGGTAAACCCCGAGGGCTGGCCCTTCCCCTGTTAAGTGTTGAGAGATGCGTTCCTCTGTGACTGGTGCGTAGTCGCCGCTCTCCTCTAAGAGAGGGGTAACCCCGTTAGATACATTGGCGAGGTGCCCCCCTCCATGAAGAGTGGCGAACCTTTTTTGATTTGTTTTAGTTATTCGACCCATCTGTCATCACCTGGAATGTCGCTTTCGTAATATTCCCGTACTAACCCACAGTTGGGGTCCATGTAGTAATCAATGGGTGGGAGCGTTACATGGCATGGAGGTCGCTTGTTCTTGCATAGATCGAGCGACACTGACACCGAATGTATTCTTCGTTCCACGTCAGACAACTTTGGATTGTCTCGTTGACGAAACACATTCAACTGCAGAATGGCATATTCATCTGCGTTGAACTTGCCGTCATCCATCCCTCTCGATTGACCCCGAGTGGAGCCTTTACCCGATTGGTGGATAAGGGCTACAGGAAGATTCTCTGTCTCAGCCCATTCCTTTAACCCCTTAAGAACAGTAGATACTCCTTCGTATCCTGCTGCGCCTGGGAGTTGTTCAAGGAAATCGACCATAACGAATTTCGGTTTGGTCTGCCAGTAATCCTCGCATTCACGCATCGCTTCCGACATATCAGAAAACGACAATGCATTAGGAAATATTTTAACCCTATTCAAAAAACCGTCTTTGGCTTCTCGAATTTCGTTAAGAACTATTTCATCTTCTGTGCGTAACGCTTCTTCAACTTCAGCAAGGTTCCGTTGATACAGCAAGGCATACAACTTGGAGACAACAAGAATCTCTGGCTCATCAGGTGTGTAGATGACGCCGTGAAAGTTTGGGTCTTCTAATAGGTTGCGTGCCATTGCTGAGAGGACCACGGCTGACTTGCCGCTGTGCGCTCTGCCCGTAACGACGAGTACATCGCTAGGCCACACTCCGCGCATCTTCTGGTCTATGTCACCTAGACCCAAGAAGAAACAGTCGTCGCTGCCCTTGGCGTATTCGACCCATCGTTCTACGGCGATAGATGTAGGTCTAAAAAATTTATATTGGCTCTCCCCCTCAGGGAGATCGTGCCCTTCAAGAAGGGCCTCGATCTCCTCTGCGGTGAGGGCGACTGCTTCGCCCCCCTCCATCAGTTCCCCTTATAGGCAAACTGTTGAAGTTCGTCACGTCGTCCAAGCCAGTCCCATTCGATGGCATCTGATTGAGTTTGCCCAGAAGCTTCGTCCCAGACTTTGAGAGGAACATTACTATCCCCATCATTAACCCAGATGCCTACGTCGCGAGCGACCTGCATGCCGAGGCGAGCCAAAGCGTCCTTAGACACGGAGAAGTTCGGGAAGTTCTTCCCGTTCTTCGTCACGTCAGTGGAGCCGTCTGCTTTTTCTTTCACTTCATACACCTTGATTACGCCGCCATTTTCATCGGCCCACTCATTAGGTTGGAAAGCAAGAAGGTTGAACGCTGTTTGGTTTTGCTCTGCGTTCTTACCAAGACAGAAGTCAACTCGTTTGTAGACACGTCCACTCATCCTGCCTCCTGCTGGTGCCCCTTGCGCTGGCACAGGTGCCGCCGCTACTGATGTGGCTGTCGGGCCACTTGGAGCGGCCTGCGTGGGGGCGCTTGCTTGACTATTTGAAGACCTGGAAACGCCGCTTTTCAGGCGACGCATCACAACCCCATCAGGACTGAGATCCATTTCCTGTCCTGCTTGGCGAAGAACTTCCGTCTTCACAGTTTCAAACAATGCGGTGGCTTCGGCAATAATGCCGTCATCCCCCATGGACTCAGGGACACTGCGCTCTATTGAGAGCGTGTAGTCCGCTGTTTCATATGCTGCTTCACTTACTTTCTGGGTGAAGCTGACTGTTAATTTTGCTGTATCAGTCATGTTTACCTTTCTCCCTACCAGGGATTTTCTCCGAGGTGTTTCCCTCGGCATTCGCCTGCCTGCCAGACAGGACACCATTTAGGGGAGCAATGCCAGCCCCCCCAGTTCATAGGCCACGGTACCTGATTAGAAATAATCGTAGGTACTATCGACCAACACAAATCTGTAAACGCCATTCTATCATTGTCTGTGCGTTCTATCTCAATGATCTGCACCTCACCATTTACCAGTACACATAACACGAACTGAGGTGAGTCGAAAGCGAGACAGTAGGCATGGCTTTGTATGTCCCACCGCTTCTTTTCCCATGGCTCATACTTTCGGCCTGGGTTCTTCCAATCCCAGATGGCACCCGACTGGTCGATCCAGTCAGCGGTGCCAGTGAGGATCAGGTTGACGTTATCCCTTACCCCTAAAGAAACTTCAAAGCTTTTCTCTATGGCTACAGGGGTGAGGTTGGGCATCACTTCGTTATGCCAAGCTTCAATGTTATTCAGTACTGTGTCCACAGTTTTCTCGTAGCTGTGTCGCCACACCTCAACCTTGGGGGCGTTGTCAGCTAGATAAGTTTCTCCGATGTCGAGCATCCATTCCAGTGAGATCGGCTCTGTCGCAACGACTTGCTGAGGGTTGAACATTCCGTTGCCATACATTTCGATTGCATGGTGGACTGCGTTACCTCTGAGCAGGTCGGAGGTTTCTTTTTGTTTCACAAGTTTGAATCGTTCCTGTCTTGCTTGCTCGGGGCATCGCAAGAAAGTGTTGATCCAACTTTGTCTTAGTCTAATTTCTATCATGTGTCTCCCGTTCTCCCTGTGTACCCAAGTGGGTGCCCAGTAGGGAGAGGAACTGGGCACCCACAAATTGTATGGGGGGTGACCCCTTTGAGGGGGTCACCCCCCATTATAGGACTTACAAGTCATCCGTCAACCACCAAGTACATCGCTGCAGTCATCATTCGCTCAGGGTCCTCGTTCATTATGCCTATGCCCCTATTGCACGAATTGCAAAGCAACCCACGTACGACACCTGTCTGATGGCAATGATCTACAACTAAATTATCGGTGTGGGGGTGGCCGCTATCTTCCGCTCCACATATCTTGCATTTGTAATCTTGTAGCTCCAGCATGGATTCGTATTCCTCCAGTGTGATCCCGTATTCGCGAAGGTAATGACTGTTGCGTCGCCGCCTCATTGTTTGAGGGTTGTTCTTCTCTCGGTCAACTTGCGCTTTGGTCACGCACACACGGCACCGAGCGTTACGCCCATGTTTACCCATCGACTGCTTGTGGAAGTTGCTGAGTGGCTGAGGGTTATCCTCAGGACACTCAGTGTTGAGGCAACTTTTCATTCGCTGTTGGCCTCCAGTGCACCGATCTTCCGTAGCCGTTCAAACTTGGCCTGACCGATCATGTCATGGGCACGTTGTTTCGAGACACCAATCCACCTTCCACTTTCAGCAGAGTTAGATGTTTCGAGGCTCAGGTCCAGCAGTGCATGTCTACGTTCGTAGCTAGCTATGTCTCTCCACTTAGCTGTCTGACTAGATACATAGTCGTAGAAAGACAGACGGGCCTTTAGATCTCCCATCAAATGTGTTTCTGCACCTTCATGCAGCATCTTGCTAATCTCTTCTGGGAACATGTCCAGCATTTCCTTGAACATTTCAGACAGATTGATTTCTGGGTGGTCGTATGAATCCATTATTCTTTCTCTTCCTGGTCCCTAACAAGGGACTCGTAGATTGTTCTTGCGACTTCTTGATCCTCAAAGAAGTCTTTGAATTGGTTGTCCTGCAGGATTAACCAGCCACTTCGGTAGCGTCCAGATCCTCCCGCAGGAAAGGCATACGGTTTAAGTTCGTATTCAAACACCTGCTTGTTTCCTTTGTTTCTCTGACCAATCCAAATGAGGATTGGCACGGATGATGTCAACCATGGAGTAGGCATCGCTAACGGCAATAGGATTGTCTCGTCGCCCAGCAGGCTTCTTCGGTTTTGGGTTAGCAGACTCCCTGTTCTTGTTGACTTTTGCTCGCCGTTCACGTTCGTAAAGATTCTTGATTGAACGACATAACTCGCAACGGCATCCACGCCCGTAGTTTGTTAATGACGGGTTGCCATCGCAATCATGTTTCCTCATCAAATACCTTTCCTGTCGGGAACAGAACTACGTTGTCCATGTTCGGTGGGTCAGGGTCGAGACATCGCACAGCGTTCAACAATGACTGCTCTAGCTCTGCCGCACTTTCGTCCATGTTCTCCGCCATGGCTCTCAACATGTGCATAACGTTGTGTACGCCATCGAATAGCTCAAGCATTGTCTCGTTCTGGGAGTCAGTCAACTGAGCCATAGTATTCCTCCATGTCATCCATGTTCTCTTCCCAGCAAGTGGGGCAAAGATAGTACGGGCCAGGAAATGGCTTACCCAATAGATCTATGAATTGAGAGTTCATAATGATTTCTCTGTCTTCAGGACTCTTGTCAGGCCATACGTCTTGGACCATGTCACCTCCCACCCATTGCTTGATCTCTTTGACGGTTACTTTGGTTGTTCTGTTGACACGGCATTCTTTACATACTGCGCGAGCATCAACTTCCTGAGTTGTAATAATCATTTCAGGCTTCTCCAATCCATTAGCTCACGGTTAATAGGCCATGGCTCTCGTTGTCCTATACCAGCGACATCGAGCATGGCTTCGTCAGTACCGCAGGGAGAACAGACATACGTGTCGTTATCCAAACGGGACAGTGCATTTTGCGCCGACTCATCTTCCAATTCGGTGAGTTGGCATCGTGGACATATCATCATTCATCTCCTAGTCCGCTGAAATCAATCTCAGGATCAACAACAAGGAACCGTAAACGGAACCTATCTATCTCTCCCTCAATAGCTTTCAGATCATCTACGACTGCATCAGTAGCGATGCAATCCTCATCCGCTGTCAGGTCAATCAACTTGTTGATGCCTGCAATGGTTTTAATAATGAACAGAACCAAAGCGTAAGCTTCACGTTCCAATTCAGTTCGGTCGGGTTTTGTCATACCCTCCCCCTTTCATTTAGAGGCTGAGAAACGCACGTTGTTCACGCCCGTTATGCACAGCCCACATTCGACACAGGCTCCTCGGCCCATGCGATCTTCACCCCATACAACTAACGGGATCTTGCCTGTTAGCTCGGGGCAGCGTGGCCCCAGCCGTTGACCAGGGAACGTCCGAGCTAACGCTTCGGTCGCTTCCCAGCTTTCAGCGGTGAAGGCCAGCTTCACCCATGGGTATGTCTTACTTGTATGGCGTGCCTGCTTTATGTTGTCTTTGTCTACGGATAAGTAGACGACAAGGTTGTCAGCTTGCAGTCGCCTGATTGCATTGAATGTTCTGGTGTACAACCAGAACTTGACTTGTGGGAATCGTTGACAGACTCGCCTGACGGCAGTCGCAAACTCAGGTGTAGGGATGTCTCCATCCCAGAACCACCTGAACACCCAGTCCTCTGGCTCACTCCATTTCTGCATGTACTTGAACGATTGCTCAACTACGGCATACAAGAGTTCTTCCAGCTTGTCTGGATCGTGCAAGTGAGGCTTGACTAGCTGCCAGTTTCTCTCCAACGCATTGCTCATATTCGGGAAGATGTTCTCCAGCTTGCGTGCATAACACATAGCCTCACAAGTTGGTGTCGATCCCCAGCATGACTTGATTGCTGGAAGTCCGAATGCGTTAGGGACTCTGACATAAGCCTCATTGCCCGTTTCGTATTTGCGCTGCAACACAGGTGCAGTCTTACGATCTGAGCTTAGGTGTAGGTTCAATGTTGTTCCCCCAATAGTTGTTGTGCAGCGGCGCGAGCGTCACTGACAGGATTGAATTCAAGTTTGATGGTTGCATTCGCGAACTGATTGCGGAGTGCTCGCTCCATGTCAACTTTGGACCACGTGACATTCGCTACCTTCTGGACTGCCTCAATAAAGGCATCCCCCAAGGAGCAAGCATCACTGAGGCTGCCAAGCCCGTTGAATTGCCTGAGTTGATTCCTTATGGCATTGGCAACATCATCATCAAGGTCCTCGCTCTTGATGAAGTCCATAGCATTCACGACATCATGTACCTGATCATGAACATCTATATCCTCGTTGGCTATCTCAGAGATGGTCTGATTGTGGTCGCTGAGCATGGAATACCAGTCATAATTGTCTAAGTACTCACCAACGGCTTCGGTGACATGCTCTTCGATTATGGACTTGATATCAACCTCAAGGGTCAGATGTGGACTGTTAATTACCTGTACTTCTAGTTCATCACTCATGGTGATCTCCCTAATTTGTGGTGTTGGCTAGACACCTGAATAAGCCACAAGGGAGGCCCCGACCTAGGCATCTAGGTCGTGGCACCCCCGAGTCTCATTCAGATGAAACAAGCTGGTGGATTGCTTTCTCCGTGAGAGGCATAGATCCGAAGAGCAGACGATCAAGATGCCGTCCCTCTTTAGATCCACCACGCACCTGCTGGACGTGCTGCTCGTAGCCTTGTACGGCCATGAGCGCACCCCATTTGGTTTCTCGGATGCCACCGTCTAGGTCACGGTCCATGTAGCGGGCAGTGATCGAGTCGAACACCTTGTCATAAGATGTTTGGCTCCTACCCTCATCTTCTGGACGTTCACCCAGAATGCGGTGCTTCAGTTGTCCGAATTGAAACGGAAGATAGCTTTCGTTGATGAGTCGCTCTACTTGTTCGTCAAGCTGATGTTGCAGCTTGGCTGCCTCAACGAACGAGTTGATTGCCCATTCCAGATAGCTACTGGCATTACGAGTGTGCTTGACCGACCACGAAGCCTGAACTCCCAAGATGTAGGCAGCGAATGTGTTTGCACACACCACTACTCCAACGGTTGGTCGCCCTGAGGCGGCAATCGTCCCATCGTGAGCATCAGTCAACGTGAAGTACTTGTGGATCTTGCTGTACCCCTCGATATCCAGTGGTTCACCCATCTCCAATGTTACATATGCCTTACGACCGTGATTCAGGGTGCCCTTGGATGCGACACCAGGAGAGAAACCCTGTTCTATCAGTTTCTCTACAGCGGAATCCATCTCATCATATTGAGTGATCCCCCTGCCTTCTGTCACGCCCACATTTAGTGGGAACCCATCGTCAGACCGACGAATGACGAAACCATTATTTACACCGTCCCATTCACTGAGTGCTGTGTAATAAGTCTCCCCATCAATCACGTCTTTGGCATACAGTTCTTGACGTTCGGCTTGGAATATCCATGGATTCTCTGCGTACTCATTTGCTGAGAGCAGGTGACCATAGGTGATCCCTTTGCCGTGCCAAGCTGTCTGAGCGTAGACCGCTAGGTCATCGCCATATATTTCAGCAGACATGCTGACTCCTTTTCAATTGTCAATGTACTGACCGACCTAGGTATCTAGGTCAATCGTGAGGTGGGAGGAATCGAACCTCCAATAGCATCCTATCACCCCATACAGGTAGTGTCAAGGACCTGCATACCCTATTTGTCAACTGGTACAGGACCGTTGGTTAGGCGGTGTCCATTCTTCGTAAAGAGTCCTGTTTCCTTTAGATGCGTTGCACGAGAAACAGCAAGGCACAAGGTTTTCCATAACGTCGTCGCCGCCTTTAGTGATTGGAACAACATGGTCACCGACTGACGTTTTCCAGTCGTGTTTCCATTGGCGATACCAAGCGTCACAATAGGTGCAACGCTTGGGGTCTATGCCTTGAGACTTCCAATAGGCGTGAAGTTCAGAAAGAGTGTGACCATCAGCAGTCGTTTTGTGTTTACGGGCACGATATATTGACGATTGAACGCTGTTTTTTTGGTTAAACAAAACAGGATCTGAAGCTTTACGTTTAGCTATGTTCCTTCTGGTTCTTTCGGTCCAAACCTCTTTGTTGGCTTCATAATTTGCTTTTGACTCAGCATTCTTTCTTTCTTTATTTTCTAAATACCATCTTCGCTGGGTTTCTTTTTGCCGTTTTACGTTTTCGGGGTTGCTGAAATACTCTTTATTGTATTCCTTTCGTTGCTCCCGATATTTGGGATCTTTCATCCGCCTCTGATCGTTTTTTCGGGCTAGTTCACGAACACGCTCGGGGTTAGCTTCACGCCACGCTTTGCTTTTTTGTTTCTGTTCTAAAGCTTTTTCAGGATTAGCAAGGTAATACTCTCTTTTCCACTGGTTTATTTTTTCTTTGTTTCGTTGGTAATGCCGTGCTCTTGCCTCTTTGCAACGATCTGTTTTCCTGTATCCCTTTGCGTATTGTTCAAGATGTTCTTTATTTTTTTCTCTCCATTCTTTATTGTTTCTGCGTCTATCTTCAGGATTTTTATAGGGCATTTACTTGTACCTCCCACAAGTCCATAAGGCCCACCCTCCACGGGTGTTCTCGTGTATGTAGTGCGCCATCCATGTTGACTGCACCACTTCGTATCGTTTCGGCCAGTGCCTTTCAAACACATGGCCCCAATAATGTTCGTTTATTTGAAACAAGCCGTGATCTACCCCGTTATAGGCACGGGGATTGTGTAGCGACTCGCACCACGCCACCCCCAGTGCCCTCACGCAGTCGTCTACGAAGAATTCGCATACGACCTCAGGAATCTCAGGGTTAGGTGGCTCATGGTTCACCGAAGCGAAGTCAAGGATTGTCCATATGGCTATCCAAAGGTTCATCGTAAAGGGTGATCCTCCCTGTCTGCCCCATACAACATCCACACCGCCGTCGGCAGCTTCAAGTCATATGAAATAGCATGACACCAACCGTCATACCCATAGTTGTTGAAGTTCTTGACAGCAACAACAAAGGGTGCATTAGGAAACGCACACATCTCAGGTGGGCGTTTCACCAATATCCTGTACATCCCATCGAAAGGATCATCAGGATACATCTTGTCCCTCTCAATGATTGGATAACCATTAGAGGTAAGTGGCTTATCGTGTTCCAACACAATCACGCTCCCATTCGTTAGTGTTCGGATTCATTACTTGCACGTTCCAACCAGTCTTGGTTCGGTTGTCACGCTTGGCTACTCGCAGCCATTGGTTGCGGCGATGTTTCCGCAACTTCTTTCTATTCTGAGCAGTCTTACTCATTTTCTTTCCCCCAATCGTAGGGTCGGCCATACGGCTGACCCATATGTGTACGGTCCAACTGATCCTGTGTGCGTAGCACCCAGTACTCGTGATCAGCCATCTCTTTCTTGTGAGCTTTGTATGCCCACATCCCAACGAACACGCAAACACACAGAAGTATGAATGCGGCACCCATCGGTGTTATCCAAGGCCATGTAATCATGGCTCTCCTCTCCCTGACCTAGGTGCCTAGGTCAGACTTCGTTAAACAAACTAAGTAACAATCCTTTGACCCTCACCAAACGGTAAGACTCAGGTATGTCGCGCCTGTCTTCATGCACGCCCATGTCCACGTGGTGCTCGCAGTACCCGTAGACGTTCCCATCCACAGGCCGTTGAAACCACACAACATCACCAGAACAATCGCCAGTGAAACTGACGTTGCACCTTCCTAACCCAAAGCGATGTCCCATATCTATGACCTCCCAAATACTTGATCCGACCAGCGGATAGCATCCTGTAATGCTCTGACGTTCTGAATTATTAGTTCGTCCATCAAATCGTTAGAATCAACGAACTGAATTAACTTTCCGTGACGTTCCTTGATGGCAACTACAGCGCCAATGTAGAACTCCACGGGCATTGCTTCCTCCAAGCCCTCCATAATGTCTCCCTTCCGAGTAGCTTGACAACCTCCGCCTCCAACCTAGGTCCCTAGGTCGGATCTCGCAGAGGGTGTGATGGAGAGGCTCTACCCTCCCCATCAACAACAAGCGTATCACCAATCCCCAACTCGGTCAATAGTATGCGGACCCTAATAGTGCTGGAAACTTAAAAGTATACCGACCCAAAACAGCCCAAAAACCCGAGTTGCAACCTAGGTGCCTAGGTTACATTCCCCACAGGGCGACCCAAGCCCGACCCAGCCATCACAGGGCGACCCCCCACGGCACACCCATCCTTCACTATCAGATCTCCCCGAACCGCACACGGCATATATTTGAATTCACTATCAGACGTGCGACTTAACTTCAAAAAAATGAGAACCTCAACGTCGGCGAATACCCGAGCGCCGACCTAGGTACCTATGTCCAAAATCAAAAAAAAAGAGGAGCGAGGAACTTTCGTTCCCCGCTCCTCTTCTAACTACTGGCTACCTCAAACTTTCGAAGCTTCCAGCTTGGCATCACTTAGGCGACGTGCTTTCCGAGCCTTGGTGATTCGCTTACTGTATGCCGCTAGATCCTTAGCATGCTGATCTAGCATTTCCAGCGAGCAACCCTCAATCGTCGAATCAAATTTCGATTCATCCATTGCCAAACACGTAGCAACATGACCAGCGGTATTTGTCACCTTTGCAGTGTCCGACAATATCGACGGATCATTGCTCGGGATCACTGGACTAGATTTCCGCGGCTTTTGCAACGGGAATTTCTTAGCAATAGCTCGGGCATCGCTATCTGTCAGCGAAGCACCATCCCGCATCTTCTCCTTAACTACCGAAGCGATCTGACCACGCTCGTGCGTCTCTCTCTTCGGATTCACAGCCGCCAGAGCTTGACCACTGAACTGGTTCGCAGCACTAAAGCTCACACGTTTCTTAGTCTCAGCCTTACCCAGTCCAGCAAGATTACTAATCGCTGGTCTCGCAGCTACCGCTTGCAGCATCGCTTCAATGGTCCCGATGCTCTTAATCGCTGCGCTGCTAGCTCCATGTTCTTTAGACACAGGATCAAGAACCGCCAAGATAGCGCTAACCTTGTCTTTCTTTTGAGCCTTGGCATCTGCCATGGATTCATAAGCCGCATAGACGGCTTCTGCTATTTGCCAGTTAAGTGCATCGCTCTTAACTAGAAAAGATTGGTACTTAGTCGTCAGTACCGTGACGATCGCCGAAGCGAGTTTGACTGTCGTAGCCATGTGGCTACCTCCCTACTCTGCGACCTAGGTCCCTAGGTCGCATCACCCTAAGCCCTTACGGCTCAAGCAGTGGCTATCTGCCACTGGTCATAACTATATGCAATACAGCACGGTCCACAAACGGTTGACCAGCGCCCGTACTTAAAGGGTTTCAT